>OFHM01000421.1_pt1 | contig 37401 bp, 35 predicted proteins | sample 1521311 | NCBI WGS metagenome assembly OFHM01 (sample SAMEA3504083, study PRJEB24116) | mouse gut metagenome | biome: mouse gut; feature: mouse-associated habitat; material: faeces | place: Denmark | collected 2011 | reverse complement strand
TCTGTCCGGTGAATCGACACCCCGCGCCCTCTCGTCACAAAGCCGACAATCTCGTCCCCCGGAACCGGACTGCAGCATTTGGAAAAATGAACGGCCACATCGCAGAGGCCCTTGACGATAATCCCGCTCTTTGAGTGTTTTTCCGGCGGCGCCTCCTTCCCGGTGGAGATCGCTTCCAGGACTTCCTCGTCCGTAATCCGCGCGAGATGGTCTTTTTTGTACTCCTCGTGCATTTTATTGATAATCTGGCCTTCCTTCAGGCCGCCATGCCCGACCGTGGCCAGACACGCATTCCAGTCATGAAAACCATATTTGCGCAGAATTTTATTCTGATATTCCGGCTTATTGATGTCCGGAAAATGGATCCCCTTGTTTTTGCAGCACGCCAGCAGGAGCTCTTTTCCGCGTATGATATTCTCTTCCTTTAATTCACTGCGGAACCACTGGTTAATCTTATTCTTTGCCTGGGTACTTTTCACAATCGACAGCCAGTCGCGGCTGGGTCCCCTGGAATTCTGGGATGTGATAACCTCAATGCGGTCTCCGTTCTGTATCACATAGTCGATCGGGACGAGTTTGCCGTTTACCTTCGCACCGATCATCTTATTGCCGACTGCGGAATGGATGGCGTAGGCAAAATCAATCGGCGTCGATCCGTTCGGAAGATTCTTTACGTCCCCGGTCGGCGTAAAACAGAATACCATATCCGAAAACAGGTCCAGATCTCCTTTCAGCAGATTCATAAACTCCCTGTTGTCGGACATGTCCTGCTGCCATTCCAGGATCTGACGCAGCCAGCTCAGCTTCTCTTCCTCCGTCACGGTCATGGGGACCGCAATACTGCCGCTGTTGCCGGCTTCTTTATACTTCCAGTGGGCCGCGATACCGTACTCTGCGGTCCGGTGCATCTCATAAGTGCGGATCTGAATCTCAAACGGCTGTCCGGTCGGCCCGATCAGCGTCGTGTGAAGCGACTGGTACATATTGGGTTTGGGCATCGCGATATAATCCTTAAACCGTCCCGGAATCGGCTTATACATCTCATGTATCACGCCCAGGGCCGCATAGCAGTCCTTGACGGAATCCACGATAATACGGATGGCAAACAGATCATAGATCTGGTCCAGCGTCTTCTCCTGATTCACCATTTTCTTATAAATACTGAAAAAGTGCTTTGCGCGGCCCTCTATCTGCGCCGTAATCCCTGCCTCCTGTATATGGGCCCGCACCTCCTCCACAAGGCCCTGGATATAATCTTCCCGCACGCTCTTGCGCTGGTTGATCTGCCTCACAAGATCATAGTATGCGTCCGGTTCCAGATATTTGAGTGACAAATCATCAAGTTCGATCTTAATCCTGGAGATTCCGAGACGCTGCGCAATCGGCGCGTAAATATCCATTGTCTCCCTTGCTTTTTCTTTCTGCTTCTCCGGCTTCATGTGACGCAGCGTGCGCATGTTGTGCAGCCGGTCCGCCAGCTTGATCAGAATCACACGGATATCCTTTGCCATAGCCAGAAACATCTTCCGCAGATTCTCCGCCTGCATCTCCAGCTTCTCATCCGGCTGGTTTTCTCCTGCCGACAGAGGGATCCTCTCCAGCTTCGTAACCCCATCCACCAACAGTGCAACATCGTCCCCGAATTCCCGCTTCAGATCCTCCTCCGTCATGATGGTATCCTCCACCACATCATGGAGAATCCCCGCCACGATGGTCTCCTTATCCAGCTCCAGCTCCGCCAGAATAATCGCCACATTCAGCGGATGGATAATATAGGGCTCCCCTGACTTGCGCAGTTGATCCTTATGTGCCTGAGCCGCAGTCTTATATGCCTTCTCAATCAGGGAAATATCATCGCTGGGATGGTATCTGTGCACACGATGAATCAGCTCCTGATACAAATCTTCAGGATTCACAAATTCATGATATTCACTCATTTTTCCGTCATCAAAAATCTCGTCATTCTTTTCTTCTGCCATAGCCATCCACGCTTTCTATTCCCGTTTTTACACCTGCCGGGTCCGCTGCCCGAAATCTGCCGCCGGAGAGCCGCAGCAGCCGGCTCCCTCCGCACGGCGCCTGTACGCTGAACATTTACCCTGCCGGCCCCAACCTGCCCGGGCTCTTCTCCTGAGACTTATCGTCGCGCCGTTTTATTTGCCCTCATAACAGATCGCCGACTCCAGCCGGTATCCTGAAAGCTTCTCCCGTCCCTTTAAACCGGCCAGCTCGATCAGCACTACGATTCCCACAACCTCCCCGCCAAGGCTCTCGATCAGCTTTATCATAGCCTCCGTAGTTCCTCCCGTGGCAATCAGGTCATCCACGATCAAAATCTTCTGACCCGGACGGATACTGTCCCTGTGCATCTCGATGGTGGCACTTCCGTACTCCAGCTCATAAGACACGGAAACCGTCTCTCTGGGAAGCTTTCCTGCCTTGCGGATCAGAACAAAGGGCTTTTTCTGATTATAGGCAATGGGAGTACCGAATATAAAACCTCTGGACTCAGGCCCCACCACTACGTCAAACTCCAGATCCTTCACCTTATCCTGCATGGTATCGATGGCCAGCTGCAATCCTTCCGCATCCTGCAGTACGCTGGTCACATCCCTGAAAATAATGCCTTCCTCGGGGAAATCCGGAATGCTTACTACATATTCTTCCAATTTCTTCATATTTATACCTCTCCTATGTATTTTTAAATGAAATTATGCTCATCTTTTATATTTATCCACAAAGTATTTTATGATATCACCTCGGGTAACAATTCCGATAAATACATTTCTGTCGTCAATAACCGGCACAAAATTCTGATTTTTCGCACATTCCAGCAGATTTTCCATCGCCGTGTCAATACAGGCCGGCTGTACCTTTCCGCTCTGCAGGAAATCCCGCACTGTCATATGCTCCAGCTTTTTCAGCGTGATATCCTCCAGCGTCTGGTTATATGCAAGAATATTCCAGAGAAAATCTCCCACGCTGACAACACCTACATATCTGTCTTCCTTGTCTATGACCGGTATGGCCGTGAACCCGCTTCTGCGCAGCTTCTCCAACCCCTGCCGCAGCGTCATATCATCCCTCAGGTACGCCACTTCCGCCTTGGGCAATAAAAATGATGCAATGTTCACTGTTCTGCTCCTTCATTCTCTTTTTCTGGCGAACTGTCCTTACCATGCTTTCGTTTTGGCCGCCCGTCCTCATCCACCGCCTCCGCGAAAGATGCGTCTACGGCCTGTACTTTGTCCAAATATTCTTTCAACCTGCCTCCCACATAGAAAACGGTAATACAGTAGAGCTTCATTTTGCAAAAAGAACCCTTTTCGGCGAAAAGAGTCCTTTTTCTACCTGTGGAAAATACCGGTCCTTACTTTTTGCCGCAGCATTTCTTGTACTTTTTGCCGCTTCCGCAAGGACAGGGATCATTGGGATATACCTTTGCCCCTTTCACGATCGTGGTGGAAGCTTTCTGCTCCTTATACAGAGCTTTCCTGGTATCCTCGTCAAAAATATCGTTCCACTCTTCCAGATTGTACAGCCAGTCCGCGTCCGCAGCCACCATATTTTTATACAAAAGTGCTTTTTCAAAGCCCAGATTCACTTCCGTATCCTCTTCCATCTCCTCGATGGGATTGGACTCCTTTAAACTGTCATTGATGCCATCCAGAAAACCGGTCATGGTCATCACCGATACTTCATATCGATCGGCCAGCTCCTTCACCGTCCCCCGTACCACCTCGTCGGGATTTTTCAAAAGCCGGGCATAAATATCCTTCTCTTCCTGAAAATATGCCGCCCAAAACGCCTGCAGCTTGTCCTTTCCCACTGCATCGTTGTATGCTATGTCTCTCCATTTTTCCAATAATGCCATACTCTACCACCTTTTCAAATCCTGCCGGTCTCGCCCGCCGGCCATTTTTTCTGCAGTATCCATCCCAACCGGCGTCCCCGTCACCGGGAGCTGCCCCGGGAATCTCCCAATCTCAAAACAGGGCAATGTCCCGAAATACGCCCTCCGCCGGCGGAAATTATACCCGCTTCTATCAGTATATAACAGATTATCTCCGAACACAATAAAAAATTTTTCAAAAAAAGAATAATTCCTTCTTTTCCGGCAACAATAGTTATTGTCAAGGAACCCCCTCCTTTGATCATACGAAAGAAAAAAGTAATACTTAGGCCCCGGAAAACGGGACCTTATCCTCCCCTTTAAGAGGGGCCCTGACCACCTCTTTAAGAGGGGCCACAGGCCACCTCTTTATTCCGGGCTTCGCGTTGGTGCAGGCCCGGGATTTTTATGTTTGGGTGTTTGTATAAAGAGCAAAACAAAGGCCAGATATAAAACAAAAAAATACTGTTTATATCTGGCCTTTTTCATATTCTATATTGAAAATGAGGAATTTACTTCTCTTTCCCTGTCCTGTATCCCGCCAATACAGCTCTCTGTATTGGCCTGTCGAAAAAATAATAGATTATCACCGACATAAGAAAACAGCATAACAAAGAAACAAAATATCAAAACCAAAAATTCTGTGCTTTTCTTTCGTCATGTTATTTTCTCCTCTGTAGACAATGCATCAAACTCACTATTCTCTGTCTTCCGGCAATCTCTTACGAATTACCCGTGCCGGAACACCGGCAACAACATCGTTTTCTCCAACACTTTTTGTCACAACAGCTCCCATTCCGACAAACGCATTTTTTCCGACATGTAATTGATTCATAATTTTAGCGCCAGGGGCTACATATACTTCATCTTCCAAAACTGCACTTCCGCCTATCATAGACAGCGCAATTATAAAGACGTTTTTACCGATTTTTGCATTATGTCCTATATGGCACAAATTATCAATTTTGGTGTAATCCCCGATTATGGTATCTTCGATCGTCCCTCTGTCGATGCAGGTATTTGAACCAATGTCAACATGATCCCCAATACGGACACCCCCTATGTGCGGAACTGCGCTGTTATTTCCGTCAATGTCTCTATAGTAACCAAAACCATTAGCGCCAATAACCACACCTGAAGAAATTACACAATCGTTTCCTATCTGTACATGGTTTTCGATCTGTACATGGTCTTCTATAATAACCCGGTCCCCAATAATAACATTTTCGCCAATTGAGCAATGGCTTCCAATTGCTACATCTCTCCCAACATTTATCGTCCTGATATCTGCAGTAGGGGAAATATAATATTGCGGCTCCTGTAAGAAAAAATTTTTTACAGTTTCAAAAAAACACATCTTAGGATGATCTACAAGTATTGCACTTTCATGAATTCCTTTTAAATGTTCATAAACTTCTGGCGTCGTAATCAAAAGTATATTGTGAAATTCATTGAAAGCGGGAATATTTCCTTTATCAAACTTCCGTAACCAGGTAACAGTTCCATGCTGCATATTTGAAATACTTGAAAATCCATTCACCCGCAGATACTCATTTCCGCAGCAGATAGCGTTTACCCCCATATTTTGCAAAAAATCTACAATGTCCTTTGCGTAAATCATTTCTATGCCTCCTGCACGCATACCAATGTATGTTATACATACATTTCAATATTTACCACAGTTAATCCACAGACGAATTTCCTGAATAGCAGCCCGGTTTGATAGTATCCAAATATCTCCCGATGATATCTATCTTCTTATCCCGGTTCTCACGCAGAATCTCTTCATCTGCCATATTTTGTATCTCTCTATACCAAATGGGATGCGTGAGAATCTGGAGCTTCTTATACTGTTTCTTTTCGATATATGCTTCCAATGGCTCACGCCAGCGCATCATACTGTCTGATACATACTTGTAACCGGAATAAAAATATGGGTCATAGGCGTTGCAAATACCCATTTCATCAAGGAAATCAAGATGCATACCAAGTAAATCCTCTCTTGGAATATGCCAGGAAATACTCTTAACCTTGATATCTAAAATGCTTTCAAGAAGAGATATCTCTTTCTTAAGTACCCCCCCGAGCTTGTTTATGGTAAGTTCTGCATCATAAGCCGTAATGTCAAAGTGAAGGCCGATCTCATGTCCCAGTCTCAGTATTTCCCGGGCACTTTTTAAATTTCTTCCCGTAAGAAGATTATAATATTCAGAAGAGAGCATCACAAAATAGGTAGACCTGATACCCTCATTCTTTTCAATCCCGGCAAGCTTTACGGCTTCCTGCAAATCCATATCCACATCATGACGGATAATTGCCGGATAGTCTATTTCATCGGATACGTCACAGAACCGGATCGGTGTATAACCATTATTCTTTAAGCTTTTCATCATATTACGATACGCGGCATATGTGTATTCCATAGTAACCAATAACTCCTTTTCCAAGCGCCTATTCACAGCGTTTCACTATATCGCCCTGCTCGTCCACATAGCCGACAATCCTTGCAGGCACTCCGGCTACCAATGCATAGTCGGGAACATCCTTTGTCACCACCGCACCTGCAGCTACCATAGAATACTTTCCAAGATTGTGGCCGCAGACAATTGTGGCATTCGCTCCGATACTGGCTCCTTTTCCGACAATTGTTTTTCCGTAGTTTTCATGTCCCTTAGGGAAAGTTGCCCGCGGTGTCAGATCATTTGTAAATACACAGGACGGTCCGCAAAAAACATCGTCCTCAAGAGTAACCCCTTCATAGATGGAAACATTATTTTGTATCCTGCAATTATCACCAATCTTTACATTATTGGAAACATTCACGTTCTGTCCCATAGAACAGTTTTTTCCGATTCTTGCTCCGCTTTGGATGTGGCAGAAAAACCAGATTTTCGTGTCCTCGCCGATTACCACATCATCATCCACATAGCTGCTTTCATGTACAAAATAAGACATTGTTTACCTCTCCCTTCTTTTTTCGCTGAAAATAGGTACTGGCATGTTGCCGTATTATATGCTCTGTTTTATCTGTCCAAGTTCCCTGACAACCCTCTCCGCCCTGCCGGTCCATAGATGATTCCTTCTGGCCTCTTCCATATGATTCCGCACTTTTATGATTTTTTCAGGATGATCACACAGTTCTTCCAGCTTATGAACAACACTCTCCACATCATCCCTGGTAACCCATCCAACCTGATTCTCCTCCACAATCCTGGCTGTCTCAGTACAATTTGTCACCAATATCGGTTTCAGATAGGACATATACTCAAATATCTTGATCGGCACGGCAAAATCTCTGTAAAATGTCCTCGGTGCTGTCAGCAGCGCAATATCCGCCTTTTCATACAATGGTTTCAAATTTTCATCGCCTGATGTATGGATAACCTCCAGCCATTCGCGGTAATTCTCTTTATCCAGGCCCAGGCCCTCCCACTGGTCCCGGGGGCAGATATAAATCACCTTTCCCCGAACCCCTGATTTATTCAGTTTTTCAAAAGCTTCGATGGTCAAAAAAGTTCCATGGTCCCGCGCTGCGCCCCCTACAAAGATAAACTGCAAAGGCAGTGATAATCTGGTCTTTTCCTTTGCTCTTGCCATGAAAGCCCCCGGCGGAAGCACCTCTTTGCGCGGACAGTCAAATTCCTTTGCCATTGTCGCAGACGGAAAATAAATGATGTCAATATTCTTCTTAAATACATTCCACTGATGTATCTGCATCCGCTTAACAAGGAAGCGTTTCAGCCCTTCTGTCACGGACAATTTCTTTTCCGTGCTGTATTCCGGATATTTCCAATACGCATCCCGGTAGAAAATTGAAATCGGTATCCCAGCCTTATGGAGCTGTTTGATCAGCCTGACATCCCCATAATAGAACATTGGTCCCGAGGGAGGCTCTATATAACATGCCTCCGGCCGCCATGTCTTCAATAACTTCTTCACGGCGGCTACCGTTTTTTTCCTCAGACCTATGTTGTTATCGATCCCGCCGAAGGTCTTCACCTCTATGCCAAGGTTCTCCAACGCTTCTTTCATCTTCAGCGGACGGACGGATGAGCCGCTGGTTGGCGCATCCTCCAATGATATATATGTTAGATATAACAGCTTGCGAATCATGTAATGACCTCATTTATGCTTTATTGTTTCTGCATAGGGACAGCTTTGTTTATCTTCCGATGGCAAATAAATTCTTAATAACGCCAACGTCAGTGCAACAACAATCCACTGAAACGTATAGTTGATAAAGGAACTTGGCGCCAGCCCAATAATGATATAATCAACAAACATAACTGCCAGCACCAATCCCTCCATACAATGTTCCCTTTTATACAAGGCTTTCGCTTTTCTGAACAATTGCAGCAACAAAAAAACAAAAAACAGGAAAACAAAAATTCCATATTGTGTTAAGATTTCCAGCCAGTAATTATGCGGATCTACCAGCTTCGATACAGATGGATGTTCGGTAAAATATGCCGAAAAAGAACTCGGCCCCAATCCCAAAAATCTGCTGTCTGCCAAAGCCTTTAAGCTATCCCTGTAAAGCATGATCCTCACATAAGAAGAGCCCTGCTTCAACTGATAAGTATGTAAATGGTTTTTCAGTTCAAATATCAGAGAATACCCACTCTCACCTATGTCTCCGCTCATCCTGAACAAAACAAACCCTGCGGCAACTGCGGCAACTCCCCCAATAACCAACATACGCTTTCCGGTAAGCGGAATTCTGGCGAATAAAATAAACAGCAGAAAACCAACTCCCAATGCCAGAATACAAAGCGTCGCATTGTTCTTCGCGCAGATCAGGAAAATCACGCCTATCATAATCCAATCCAGAAAACGCCGTTTCTTTCCCGTCGGTATCAAATACAGAGGAGCCAGAAAGGCCAGGAAGGAAGCATAATCATTTGGATTATACTGGAATCCTGTGGCCATATTTATATTTACAAAACCGTATCTTTCCAGCTGTGATTTCATAAATTCGGGATTACTGTAAATAGAACTGTTTAAATGTATACCGCTGATAATCTCAAACAGTCCCAATAAAATGCATACTGCAACCAATATCTTTATAACACCGACTGCATAAAGAAACCGTTCCTTAGAATTCCCGATCAAATGTACCATACTATAGATAGAAAATGTGCCAAAACAAAGTCCCAACAGTTCCTTTATGGCTCCTGCGTTTATTCCGCCTCTTAAAAGCATGAGTGCCGTGCCGTATCCGATCCAGACGGCAAATGTTATAAAATACTGCTTTTCCATTCCTGTCTCAAATGTCAAATTCCCATTCTTTACTGCCACACATAGAATTGTAATCAATGGTATCGCAACCCTGTATAAAGTAAAATGTATCCCCATTACATCAATATTAAATAAAGAAGGGATAATAATCGCCGCAAATAAAATGACCAATTGCTTCTCTCTGCTTAAACGCCCCATAAAAAATTATCCTCTTTTATGCAATTTTAACCATACCGCACTGACCAGCTCACAAAGGATGCCCCGATACAAAAAAACAAGTATTGCTACGCCTCCGGTATAAATTACGAGTTTCAGTAAAAATTGTACTTGCATACATATAAGACATCCTGCATACAGGCCCATAAGAGTGATCATGATTTTCTTAAATCCATATCTGCAGGGATATACCTTCTGTCCCAGGAAATAATGCCAAAGCATTACCATAAAATATCCCAGAAACGTCGTTGTTGCTGCTGCCTGTATTCCCCAGTCGGGTATGAAAATCAGATTCAGCAGAATATTGGTAACTGCCCCTGCTGCTGTTGACCATAAAAAATACTGTGTCTTTTTTGCAAATCCGATTCCATAACCAACGATTGTGCTTACTGCATAGCACACCTGCCCAAACATTAGTGCGGGCAGAATTGTATATGCCTGTGCATACTCCTGAGTTGTCATCAGCAAAACGACTTCTTTTCCAAATAAACCTGCCGTCCATGCGATGATTGCGATAATCAGATAAATTCCATCCAGAACTCTGCTATATTGCGCTTTTGCTCCTTCTTCATTTTTATTTGCGTAGGCAAATGTAGTAAATGAGACGAAAACACTGTTTGTTATCACATTCAATACATTTACAAAGCGGGTTCCAATTCCATATACCCCTACGGCATCCTGTCCGTGATAATAATTCACTATATATCTGTCGGATAATGATAAAAGCCAGTTTAAAACGGTAAGCGGCACCATGGGAGTCGCATAAACAAGCATCTTTCTTAACAGGTTTTTATCAAAATACCGTATCCGGACATGATCTCCTCCAAGTCTCCAGAATAGTGCAAATTGCAGAACATTCACCAAAAGCGAACTGACGATCAGGGAGAAATAACCCAATCTGACATATACTACAAAAAACACATTGGAAAACAGCAATGCCAAAGAGGATGTCACCAAAACAACAGAGTATTGCATCATCCTGTTTTCCATCCTGAGGCTTAATGAAAAAGGCAATGACCACATACTTACCGCAATCGCCAGAAGCGAGATCATAATCGCACTTTTATATTCTTCATTTCCAAACAAAATCACGGAAAATCCGGGCGAAAGAAGCATCAGGAAAACTATCATACCGCTCGATGCCGCCAAAAAGAAAAAAGCAGTATTAAACACCCTTTCTCTGTGTACATCGCTGTCTTCGTCATAATAAAAAGCGCTGAAGGCAGAATCAAATCCCCAGATCAGCAACGGCGCAATAAATGCAGTAAGGTTGGAAATCAAATCTGAAATCCCCAGTTCCTCTGACGATAAATAACGTGTATATAACGGCAGAAACAGAAAATTAGCGGCTTTGATGATAACGTTGGAAAGGGTTAAAACGATGCTGCCGCTTACAAATTGCCCTATTCCCTGCTTTTTACTGTCTGTTTTCATAAACTGATCTCTTTCACATGCATAAAAGAATCCAATGTTGACATTGGTTCTATCATTCCCCGATAAATCTCCGCCTGCATTTTTGCTACTTTTCTGTTATCATGATAATCTTCAACGTAACGCCGGCCGGCCCTCCCGGCTTCCTCTCTTAAGTTTCCATCTCTGATCAACTGTTCCGCCACCTGCTCTAAATTATCAATTGCTGCACTGAAAATGGGCAGTTCCGGCGGAAACGTCTTTCTGATTTCGTCCGAAATATAGGTAATAACCGGTTTTCCCAGAGCCATGGCTTCTACAGCAAAAACACCGTATGTCTGGGCATACATCTGATCGATAATGATATCAGCCGTTTTATATATCCTGAAAGCTTCTTCCTGTGTTTTATTCATCACAAGGATAAATTCAAATTCATATCTCTTTCTTAACCTTTCCATCGCTTCTATTATGTACTTGGAACCTTTGGTTAGATAATCGCTGGGCGCATGGACAATCACAGGCTTCTTCTTATCCGGTTTCGGATATTCGGCTTCCAGTTTACGGATATCAATTCGTAACGGCGTAATGTACAGCCTCTTGGACGGAATATGTTTTCTTAATTCCTCATCATGGGTAATACAGGCTCCTATATGCTTCAAAATACGGTTATTCTTCATAACACGTAGTATATTCGGTTCCTTAACAGTATCTGCATAAAAATATTTTGGTCTGGTTTTATTGTAAAAATAGCGGATATCATCTCCGTGAAATTCCATAAATGTCTTTTTCTTCATCAGCTTTAACCAGAACAAATCCAGCGCCCAGGGAATCAGAGAATGCCCGAAGTGAAAATGATAAACATCATATCTGAACGCTGCGGGAACAGAAAAGGCCAGCATCTTTAATGCATAATAAGGATACAGTATTTTCTTTCCCCCGATATGCATATCCCGTCCGATCTCAGGATAGCCCATTCCATTCCTTCTCCAGAATACCAGGTCCGCTTCCTCCCCGTTTTTCCTCAGTCCGTCTACAGAATAGGTTGCCTGTCCGGCCACATCGCTCATACCATGTAATATTTTCATATTGATCTTTATTCCTTATTTTTATCCTCGTGAACGCATACATTTACCGATCCGTTACCCCATAGTATGGATGCACTCACTCGTTATACATTTTCGTTGTCTATATTTTTTACATATAAAAAGGAATCCAAAGTAGACATCGGTTCAATCATCCCACGGTAGATCTCCGCCTGCATTTTAGCCACTTTTTTGTTATCATGATAATTCTCCGCATAGCTCCGTCCCGCTCTTCCTGCTTCTTCCCGCATTTTTCCGTTCTGAATCAGCCTTTCTGCAACTTCCTCCAGGTTATCTGTCGTTGCGCTGAAAATAGGCAGTTCCGGCGGAAATGTTTTTCTGATTTCATCCGAAATATAAGTAATGACCGGCTTTCCCAGTGCCATCGCCTCCACTGCAAAAACACCATATGTCTGGGCAAACAGCTGGTCTATAACAATATCAGCCCTTTTATAAATCCTTAAAGCCTCCTCCTGTGATTTATTCATCACAAGGATAAATTCAAATTCATAGTTTTTTCCCAATCTTTCCATGGCCTCTACTACATATTTAGAACCTTTCGCCAGATAATTGCTGGGAGCATGGACGATGACCGGCTTTTTACAGTCTGGTTTTGGATAATGCGGCACGAATCTCGTCAAATCTATGCGTAAAGGGGTAATATAGAGTTTTTCTGCCGGAATATGCTTTCTTAATTCCTCGTCATGGGTTATACAGGCGCCTATATGCCTGAAAATGCGGTCATTGATCCTGACCTGAAGTTTCCCTGCCTCTTTTATGGTATCTGTATAAAAATAGTCCGGTTTCTCTCTATTATAGCAAAACCGGATCTCACTGCCGTGAAACTCCATAAATGTCTTTTTATGCAATACTTTCAGCAAAAGCAAATCCCATGCTCTGGGAAGCAGAGAACAGCTGAAATGAAAGTGAAAAACATCATACCGAAAAAGGGACAAAAGAAAAAAAGAGAATATTTTCAGTATGTAATACGGATAGAAAAGTTTCTTTTTTCCTATATGCATATCCCATCCAATACCGGGATATCCCATACTGTTTTTTCTCCAAAATGCCAGATCCGCATCTTCTCCGTTTTTTCTCAATCCGTCTACCGAATAGGTCGCCTGTCCGGCTATGTCATCCATACCATGTAATACTTTCATATCAGCTGCATTCTTCCTCCTGGCTGTCGTATCGACGTATCCCGTCGTATCGCTGTTTCCGTCGTATCGCTGTTTCCATCGTATCGCTGTTTCCATCGTATCGCTGTTTCCGTCGTATCGCTGTTTCCGTCGTATCGCTGTTTCCGTCGTATCGCTGTATTCAGCGTATTACTGTATTCAGCGTATCACTGTATTCAGCGTTTTGCCGCAATCAACGCTTCGCTCACAAAATCGATTTCCTCTTCTGTCAGATACGGATGCATCGGTATACTGAAAATCCGATCCGCATAATCCTCACATTGCGGAAGATCTCCTTTCCTGTATCCCAAATACTGAAATGCAGTCTGCAAATGCATGGGAATCGGATAATATATCATTATGGGTATCTCTTTTTCTTTCATCTTTTCCAGGATTTTTTCTCTCTGCTCTTTCGTTTCCGCCAACAAGGAAAATTGTGCCCAGGAGGACACTTTATCTTCCGATATAACCGGTACGATAAAATCATCCTTCAAATTCTCCGTATATCTTTTTGCAACTTTATTCCGCTTTTCCATCTCTTCATCGAAAATTTTCAGTTTGGGAATCACCACAGCCGCCTGCAGCGCATCCATCCTCCCGTTTAATCCGATGCGGATATTATCATAACGGTCTGTACCCATCCCATGGACCCGGACTGATTTCAGTTTTTCGGCAAACTCATCATCATCTGTAAAAATTGCCCCGCCGTCTCCGTAACAGCCTAACGGTTTTGCAGGGAAGAAGGATGTCGCGGACACCTTTCCGAAGCTGCAGGCTTTCTTTCCTTTATAAATTCCGCCAAACCCCTGTGCCGCATCCTCCAGAATAAACAGATCGTATTTCTCTGCAATTTTCTCCAGCGCTTCATAATCGGCCGGCTGACCGAACAAATCCACAGGTATGATTCCTCTGGGTACCAGCTTCCCTTCTTTTAAAACCTTTTCAATTTGAAGGATAAGATTGTCCGTATCCATATTATAAGAGCTGTCACAGTCCACAAAAACAGGTGTGGCGCCTGCCAGCACAACGCTCTCCGCCGATGCAAAAAAGGTAAATGCAGGTACAAACACGGCGTCTTTCTTCTCTAATTCCAATGCCATCAGCGGAATAACAAGCGCGTCTGTTCCGCTTGCACATGTAATCGCATGTTTTCTTCCCGTATATCCGGCCAGCGCATTTTCCAGCTCTCCGATTTCCGGTCCCATGATAAACTGTTTGTTTTCTATCACATGTCTCATCCGCTCTTCGATTTCTTTCCCTACGATATTGTATTGCCTGTCCAAATCAATAAACTTCATCATTTTATTTCTCCTCCTTACGTACCTGCACTGTCTCATCCGCTTCCAGCAGATCCTTATCCGCAAGCTCCAGTATTTTAATCACCCTGATGGCCGCATCCGCGTTCGTAAGGGATTCCTCTCCCTTTTCTATACAATTCCTGATATGGTCCAGACTGTTAAACAAAGCGTCCGACTGCTCCAATTTTGGAATAACAGCATCGCCGATGCGTGATTTTACAACAAACTCATCATATTCCATGTCCTTAATAGGCGTTCTGTCGAACCCTTTATCGTATACAATCAATTTATTGATTACATCCACATCGTCATAGACAAGCATCTTTCTGGTTCCCGCGATGATCATTTTGCGCTCTTTAATCGGCGATATCCAATTTGCAGTTATATTGGCAATAAAGCTGTCATACTGAACGGACAAAAAGGTAACAGACTCCCTGGAACTATATACCTTTTCTCCCAGCGCCTTGACAAACCTTACCTTTGCTCCATTCGTCAGGTAATCGATAACAGAAAGATCATGCACGCTTAAATCCCACATGGCGCTCACATCATTTTTTACATTGCCCAGATTCTGTCTGTAACAGGAAACGTATAAAATATCGCCAAGATCCCCGTTTTCTATGATTTCCTTAATCTTCCTCACCGCCGGATGATATACCATAATATGATCTACATGGATATACAGCTTTCTTTCCAATGCAAGCTTCTTTAATTCTTCTGCCTGGGCCACATTGTCCGTAAACGGTTTTTCCACATAAATATGCTTTCCGGAACGCAGCGCTTCCTTTGCAAGCTTATAATGTGCGCTGGTTTCTACCGCAATGGCAACCAAATCGATCTCCGGATCCCTCAGCACCATCGTATAATCGCCTGTATACCCAATGCTGTCTGCATACAATTCCCTTGCCTTCTCCAGCCTGTCCGGTCTCAGATCACAAATTGTTTTAAAGATATAATTTTTATTTCTGTACAACTGTTTTGCAACATTCGGCCCCCAATAACCATATCCGATTAATGCGACTTTCAGCATATCAATCCTCCATTTCCTGCATCTGCCCATGGCAGTTTCTGTCATTTCGCTAATGCGCCTGTCGAACATTGAATTCCTTCATCCATGCTTCCAGGGATATCATGCGGAACAAAAGATTTTCATCTGCTCCCATCAGCAACTTATCCCAGTCTTCCAATACTTTTTCTCTTCTTATATACTTCTCCGCTCTGAAATCAGAGGCTTCAAAAAAACTTTTAAAATAATCCTCTTCCGTTTTCAGCCATTTCCTTTCAGGTGCAATAAACCCAAGCTTGTCCTTTCTCTTCCTGATCTTTTCCGGCAAATGTATGGCCTGCCGCAGAATCACTTTCGAGTATCCGTTTTTTATTTTTTCCGACAGCGGTAACCCTGTACAAAATTCTGCAAATTCATAATCCAGAAAAGGCAGGCGGCTTTCCACCGAAGCGGCCATGGAATTGCGGTCCGCATATCTGAGCAAAACCGGCAGGGAAATTCTATATATATCCCGGAACTGAAAATCTCTCTCTTTGCCCTGTTCCGCCAGGGAGTCCTCTTTTTCGGAACGCTTTCGGAGATATCGGTTCTCCTCACTTTTCCTGTCCATATTTAGAATTCTTTTCAGTTTGCCCAGATCGTCTTTTATATCAAAGCTGGTTTTGATCTGTGAAACCGACAATACCAGCTCCAATAAGGCCCTGAAGAAATATCCTTCCTGCAAAAGCCCTTTCACATAATAGATTCTCGATTTCCTGTACCCGCATAACAACTCGTCTGCTCCCTGTCCGTCCAATAAAACCTTGACTCCCGCACTCCCCGCCTCTCTGTAGACCAGATAGCTGGCCAGAATGCTTGTAGAAGCAAAGGGCTCATCCTGAATGAAAACCAATTTCTCAAAGAGTTCTTTCAGATTTTCTCCTGAACCATACACATAATGCGGAACGGCTCCTGTCTGTTTTACGACCTCCTCCATATATTCTTTTTCGTCCAGGCCTTTTTCTTCTGCGCAAAAGGAAAAGGTATGCTGTTCATGCCCTTTCTCCGCCGCCTTCCTGACCGTACATACAATGGCCGAAGAGTCCAGGCCGCCAGACAGGCAGCTTCCTGTGGGAACATCCGAACGAAGCCGTAGCTGTACGCTTTTGAAAAACAGGCTCTTAAATATTTTCTGATATACCGTATTGCTTTCTACCATTTTTGAAGAAAATTCCAGTTCATGGTACCTGCAGTACTCCGTCCCTTTTCCTTCGCAATTTACATACATATAGGTCCCTGCAGGAAGCTTATAAATATTCCGAAAAAAAGTTTCCTCTGTATGATCTGCCAGTCCCTGCTCCAGAAAATCATATACAATCCTGTCATTCGCTTCCCTGGAAATTCTCTCATCACATAAAAGCGCCTTTATTTCAGAGGCAAACAGAAAATAGCCGTCATTTTTATAATAGTACAGAGGTTTCACACCAAACCGGTCTCTGGACAGCAACAGCCGCTTTTCCGCACTGTCCCATAGGGCGAATGCCCACATTCCGTTAAAAAGCTTCAGACAATCTATCCCATAACAATCATAGGCCGCCAATATCACTTCCGTATCGGAATCGGAGGAGAATGTATATCCTCTTTGAATCAATTCTGATCGTATCTCGATGAAATTATATATCTCCCCGTTAAATACAATCGTATATTTTTCCCGATAGCACATAGGCTGATGTGCGCGTTCTGAAAGATCTAAAATGGACAGTCTACGATGGCCCAACCCCAGTTTTTCATCGAAAAATGTCCCGCCGTCATCAGGGCCTCTATGAAACAGGCACTCATTCATCCGATTGACTAATCCTTTTTCCTTTAGAGTAATGCCGGTATAGTTTACAATTCCACATATTCCACACATATTCTATCTCCATGCTTATGACGGATTTTTACCTACCCGCTTCGAACCGTCCCTGGAAGTCCATTGTAGAACAGCGCTCCAGAGGCAGCTTTACACTTCTTTTTTCCGCCGCCGACTGATAGATGGCAAGAACAAGTTCCAGGGCCCGCTTTCCGGCCTCTCCATTGATATAAGGTTCTCTGTCCTGTTGTATTGCGTCGATCATATCCGCGTACAATGGCGTATGACCGAATCCGTAGACATTGGGAGGATTCTCCGCAAACTCTGCAATCACGTCCTCCGGCTTCTCCGCCTCATCCGCAAACCGCCATTCCTCGATTCTGTTTACGCTTTGGCCTCCTGCCTTTACAGTTCCTTTTTCACCAAATAAATAAAGCGTCTCCTCCAGATTCTTAGGATAGATATCTGTAGTCCCCTCCACAATCCCGTATGACCCGTTCTTGAATTTAATAAGCGCTATTCCCAGATCTTCTGCCTGTATATACGGATGATTCAGCTGATCCGTTATTCCCGTTACCTCTTCCACTTCATCTCCCATCATCCACCGAAGCAGGTCTATATTATGGATGCACTGGTTCATAAGGGCTCCTCCGTCCTGCTCCCATGTACCGCGCCATTTTGCCTGTGTATAGTAGTTCTCGTTCCTGCACCAGCGGATATGCGCTGTCCCATAAAACATACGCCCGAAACGCCCGTTTTCCATCGCTTCCCTTATCTTTTGCACAGATTTATTAAACCGATTCTGATGACTTGCACAGACTTTGACCTTTTTCTCTTTCGCCGCCCTGATAATCGCATCCGCATCTTCCAGCGACAATGCAATCGGCTTTTCAATAATCACATTGCAGCCTGCTTCTATGCAGTCCAGGGCAATCGCTGCATGCTTCCCGGACTCTGTTGCAATTGCCACCAGCTCCGGCTTCTCCTTCTTAAGCATCTCATGATAATCCGTATATTGCCGAACACCTTTCAAGTCAAATTTTGATACCTTATCCTGCAGCATTTCTGTATCTATGTCGCAGATCCCCGTAAACTCAAGTTTGTTGGCCTTTGCAGCCGCGATATGATTCGGCGATATCCTTCCGCAGCCAATTAATGCATATCTCATAATGATTTATCTCCCTTCCGAAATTTCCTTACAAAGTCTTCTCAAGCATCCTGACAATTTTCCCTGCGCAGTGGCCGTCCCCAAAAGGCTGATATCCCTCCTCTATTCTCTGCTCTTCTGAGAGCTTTTCCAAAATATCCTCCGCCTTGGGGGCCGCCAGCACATTCCTTTTTCCTGTCATGGTTTCAGGCCAGCATACGAAATCAAGTATCGTCACACACTTTTTTCCCGCAAAAAAGGCTTCTCTCTGAAGCCCTCCGGAATCCGTTATAATTTTCTTCGCATGATTTACGAGGCAGATACTTTCCAGATATCCAAGCGGCTGTGTCAGAATGAGATTTTGAAACTTCCTCTCTTTCCTGATCCGCACTGCCCGTTCTCTGTTTCTCGGATGCACCGGATATATCACAGGCGCATCCAACTGTTCCATTGCTATAAATATTTCTGTCAGTTCTTCGTCTCTTTTTGTATTCTCTTCTCTGTGACAGGTCAGATAATAATACGCTGCAGGGACCTTCACGGTATCCCCTTCCAGTGTCCGGAGTATCACTTCCTCCACCGTTTTCTTCCTGCTGTAGGCTAGAAAGGCATCATACATGGGATCCCCTACCATAAATCCTCTGTCGGAAAGTCCCTCCTTTTCCATTTCCTCCAAACTGCTCTGTGTGCTTGCGAGAAGGAGCGTGGAAACATGATCTGTACAAATTCTGTTGATTTCTTCCGGATTTGTCTTACTGTGCGTTCTGATTCCGGCTTCCACATGGCATATTGGAATATGAAGCTTCGCCGCTGCAAGCGCGGCAGCCAGAGTAGAATTGGTATCGCCATAAACCAGCAGCCAATCCGGTCTCTCCTTCATAAGTGCTTCTTCGATTGCGATCATCATCCGCCCCGTCATTTCCGCATGGCTTCCTCCCGACAGGCCAAGGTTGTAATCCGGCTCCGGAATATTCAGTTCCTCGAAAAAACAGCCGGACATATTATAATCAAAGTGCTGCCCTGTATGTACAAGGATTTCCGTGTGCGCTTTTCTAAGTTCATGGGATACGACTGCCGCTTTGATAAACTGGGGCCGCGCTCCTACTACTGTCAACACTTTCATCTACAGCACCTCGATATTTTCGCGGTCTTTTAAATCTGCCATCACATTTTTTGTATCAAATACCGCTTTTGCATTCTTCTGTACCATGCTATAATCCACATTATGATGGGCTGCCGTAACCATCACCAGATCAAATTCCCTGACCACCTCCGGCGTAAGCTCTTCAAGACTCTCCGCACTCTGGCCATACATGTTTTTAAATTCCGGTACCCATGGATCGTAGTAGGCCACATCCGCCCCCACCTTCCTCAGCTCTCTCATCACCCTGATTGCAGGAGACTCCCGATAATCGTCGATGTCGTTTTTATAGCTCACTCCCAACAGCAGCACCTTTGCCCCATTGATTGCCTTTTTATGTCTGTTCAGGATATGCATGGCCCGCTCCACACAGTATTCCGGCTGCCCGTCATTAATCACCATAGAATTTTCAATCAGCGTTGTATGAAAACCGTATTCCCTTGCTTTCCAGGTCAGATAATAAGGATCCAGCGGGATACAGTGCCCTCCAAGCCCGGGACCGGGATAGAAAGCCTGGAAGCCGTATGGCTTTGTCTTTGCCGCATCAATTACTTCCCACACGGAGATTCCCATCTCATTACACAGACGCCCAATCTCATTGATCAGACCTATATTGACATTACGGTATGTGTTTTCCAGAATCTTCTCCATCTCCGCCACTGCCGGACATGATACGGTAAATATTTCGCCGTCCAAAACGGCTTTATACATAGCGGAAATCACCTCCGCGCCATCTTCGGAGCAGGCGCCGACTACCTTGGGCGTATTTTTTGTCTTATAAATAAGATTACCGGGATCGACTCTCTCCGGGCTGAAGCCCAGATAAAAATCCCTGCCGCATTTGAGACCGGATCCTTCTTCCAGAATAGGCTTTATCAGCTCCTCTGTGGTTCCCGGATAAGTCGTCGATTCCAATACCACCATGGTTCCCTTTCTCAAATATTTCGATACCGCAGTAGCGGAATCCCGGACATAACTGATATCCGGTTCCTGATGGATATCAAGCGGTGTGGGAACGCAGATTGCAATAAAGTCCACTTCTTTGATGAAAGAGAAATCACTGGTTGCAGACAGAGTTCTGTTCTCCACCAGTTTTACCAAATCGGAATCCACCACATCTCCTATATAATTTTGGCCGCCGTTCACCATCCTGACTTTCTCTTCCTGCACATCAAAACCAATCGTCTTAAATCCGGCTTTTGCTTTTTCCACTGCCAGCGGCAGCCCCACATAGCCAAGTCCTACAACGCCTGCAACAATCTCTCTTCTTTCAATCTTTTTTAACAGTTCGTCTTTCATTTTTCTATTCTCCTCCCCTGTACTGGTTTGCATTTTCCGTTCATTTGTTCCGATATTTCTATTTGAATAAACATTCAAACTTTCTCGCCAAAACATCATATGTAAAATGGTCCAGCACTGCCTGTTTTCCCCGCCTGCCCATCTCCTGCCTTTCTTCGACGGACATGGACACAAGCTTTCGAATCCCGCCAACCAAGGCATCTGTATCCTCCGGCAAAACAGAAACTCCGCAATGAAATTTCCGGATATAATTATTGGGTGCTTCCACAGCATATAAAATCGGTTTTCTGCTCATCATAGCGTCGAAAAGCTTGTTCATGCATATTCCAAAACGCAGCATTCTGTTTCTCACCGCACCTATATAGATTCCGTCTGCCATTTCCAAAAACGCCGGAATAGATGCTTTCGGGATCGGATCAAGAAACCAGATATTGGAACTGCCTTCACTCATCCTCTGCAGCCTTTTTTTGTCTACGCCGTCCCCTACCAACACCAGCCCAACCTCTTTCGGAGAAAACTGTTTTACGGCGCTGATCAGGTATTCTATCGCATAAGATCTGGTGTGACTTCCGAAAAAGCATAAAAGAAAGCCGCAGCTTTCTTTCATTTTATCCAGCTGTTCCTTTATCCCGGCCGGAAGCGGTTTCCTTTCCTCCCACTCACTTAACACCACGCCGTTTGCAATGGGAACAAACTTATTTTCTTTCATGCCATGGGCCATAAAATATGCTTTGGCGCCTGGCAGCAGCGATACCACACAATCTGATTTTCTGCAAAATGAGTTCTCCGCCAGCTGCATTAATACAATGAAGGGATGAAATCTGGACATGCCTCCCATCTCCATAGGCGAAATCGGCCACATATCATGTACTTCATGTATCAGTCTGGCTCCGCTTTTTCCTGCAATCCGCTGCCCTGCATAGGTATCCAGGGGATAAGTTGAGGAGGTGATCACCACATCCGGCTTATACCATTTCGCAATCTTTCCTGCGCGCAGCCATAGCTTTCCCACAAAGCGAAACATGGAAAAGGCTCTCTTTACACCGTTTCCCTTATATTCCCCTGCTTTGACCCAATGATAGGTGATTTTGTCGATCTCTTCGGACTGGAAATCCTTGGACACCTTCGGATTCTTTATCCGCAAGTGGGAATAATCCGCTGCTATAATATCCACATGATGCCCCATTTTGCACCACTCTCTGGCAAAATAATACGGCCGGAATTCCATCCCCATTTCCACTGAACCCGCATAATGGTTAATCAGCAATATATTCATTTTATCCATTTCCTTTCAGGACTGCCATTATCGTCTGCCCCATTACTATGATTTCATTCCAGAGACTGAACCGTTTCAGGGAATGTAGATTCCATCGCATCTTCTGCGGCAATATCTCTTCCACATAAACCCTGTCCGCATCCTCCGCCCCATCCAGCAGCTCCGCCTCGTCCCTGTATCGGATGCTGGCCTGGGAAGTTATCCCCGCCGGCAAAAGCAGGGTAGCCCTCATTTCCCCGGTATACTGTCTCACATATCGCGGAACTTCCGGTCTTGTCCCGACGAAGGACATGGAACCTTCCAATATGTCAATCAACTGAGGTATCTCATCCAGCCGGTACTTTCTCAGGTACTTTCCCACTCTTGTAATCCGGGAATCCCCCTTTACGGTTACCTGCGTCCCGGACGATTCCGCTTCCACTGTCATTGTCCTGAACTTATGGATTCTGAACTTCCTTCCGTAAGCCGTTACCCTCTCCTGCCTGTACATTGCCGGTCCCGGAGAATCAAATCTGACCGCCAAGGCCATGAAAGCCATGGGAACCGCCAGTACTGCCAATAGAAAAACCGCCATGAAAAAATCAAAGCTCCGCTTCAGAACAAGGCTTGTCCTATGTTTATCCAATATTTCATAATAGGGGCGTACCTCCGGAATCCTCATAAATTTCGGAAGCCTGTCCCACTCTCTAAGAACCTCTCTCCTGTTCATCTACTCTCTTACAAATATCCTTTGACTATATTTATATATTGCTGTATCACATATTCCGCATCTTCGTCCGTAAGCAATGTATGCAGCGGAAGCGTTATTTCATTTTCATAATATTTAAACGCATTTGGATATGCTTCCGGATGATATCCCAGCGCTTTATATCCGCTCATCAGAGGAAGCGGTTTATAATGCACATTGCACGCAATCCCCTTCCCAGCCATGGCTAAGATGATTTCCCTCCTCTGTGCATCCTTTATCCCCGGTATTCTTGTAATATACAAATGGCCGGAAGATATCATTTCATCTGAATAGTGCGCCAAATGGCTTATTCCCAATTTATCGCACTCCTCGTCATACTTTTCTATCACCTCCCTGCGGCGTTCCAGCAATTGTCCGTACCTTTTCAACTGTATTAATCCGATTGCAGCCATAATATCCGCCATGTTGCATTTATAGAAAGGAGCCACAATATCATATTCCCATGCGCCCAACTGCATTTTAGAAAAAGCATCCTTACTCTGCCCGTGCAGACTATAAAGCTGGAACCATTTATAGATCTCCTCATCATCCACACCTGGTACCGGTTTCCAGGCGGAAGCCCCGCCCTCTGCTGTCGTAAGATTTTTCACCGCATGGAAACTAAAGGAAGAAAAATCCGCAATATTGCCTGCCATTTTCCAGCTTCCTTCCATCTTTTTCTTCGCGCCCATGGCATGAGCACAATCTGCAATTACCATTACCCGCCCAATGCCATTCTGTATTCTCTCTCCCAATTCGGTGGAAGCACTCACGGAAAATTTGTCCCTTTGACGCTCCGCTGCCTGAAATATTCTGGTATAATCACAAATAACACCGCCTAAGTCAACCGGAATCACTGCTTTTGTTTTCGATGTTATGGCCCTCTCCATGGCATCATAGTCCATCTGCGGAGAGTCCGGCTGGCTATCCACAAACACCACTTTGGCGCCCACATGAATCGCGGCGGCGGCCGTTGCAGTATATGTGTACGCCGGTACAATGACCTCATCACCCTCTCCGATTCCGGCAATCCGAAGATTCAGTTCTTCCGCTGCCGTGGCAGAATTCAGGCAGACAGCCTTTCCCGTTCCTATATACCCGGCTAGATTTTGTTCCAGCATCTTTGTCCTGGGACCTGTCGTGATCCATCCGGAACGGAGTACTTTTGCCACTTCCTTTATTTCCAGCTCACTTATATCCGGCGGACTGAAGTCAATATGACGCCCTGTCCCGGTTTCGTTTTCTCCTGCCATCTTCTGTTTATTCTCCTGTTACTTTCTGCTAATTTACGAACACGCCCTAAAACATTTACCAATTACGGCACTTCCATTGTCTAAAATGAATACACTCTATTACATGGCAAAAAGGACATAGCTTCGCCCTCCCGACATGCAAACGCATCCCGGGGCGCTCCCTATGTCCTTTCTGTCCGTCACTCTCTGCACTGCGCGCGCAGCGTCAACTGCAGTCTGTGACTTCCTGTCATCGCTTCTCCACCACCCCAAGCCCCAGTGTCACTTCCACCATCCTGCCAAGCAGCGGCACCTCCAGTACCACTAACCTCTTATGGCGGAGAATCTTCTTTATCCTTCCTTCATAACCGGCCAGAGCCCCCCTTGTCACGATCAGGTTCTCCCCTTCCAGGTACCCTTCTGAATACCTGACAATATGCTCCTCTCCCCCGAGCTGTCGCAAATACGCTTCCTCGTCTCTGTGAAGCGGCGTCATGTATTCTCCTGTCTTCAAAATCTTTGTCATGGCCGGAATTCGTTTCAAACGCTTATAGAAATCCTCAATTGCTTCTGTCTCTATAAACACATATCCGGGAAACAGCCTGGTCCTGATCAGTTTTCGCTGTCCGCGGATCTTCGTCTGCCGCTCTGCCAGCAGGACAAACACATTCTCGTATTCCGCTGCCACCCGCTCCCGGCACTGTTTTGCGATTTCCATCTCACGGCCAGTGAATACCTGTATCACATACCACATTCCCTCCAGCTCCCGTTCCGGTTATTACTTTCTTCCGATGTTCTTCCCGCTCTTCCTTTCACTGCTCAATCTCAATCCCTAAATACAATGTCTGCCGTTTTCCCATAAAATCCGTTTCTACTTTTGCAATCCGCTTATGGAGATCCACTTTTCTCACCAGCTCCCCTACCTGTAAAAGCGGGCCGGACAGGAAAACAATGTCACCCTCATCGCTGACTTTCACTCTGGAGATCCCAATCTCGCCGCTCTCGTCCGCAATCTTCCCCATAAAGTCCGATTCCTGTTCCTCCAGGACAGACACGCTGTCTTCTCTGCTGAACAGCAATTTGGGCTCCGGAACCTTCTTCAACTCTCTGTACACCGCCTCCGGCCTGTCCGTAGTGATGAAAATATAACCCGGCAGAAGCTTCTCGCGTATGGTCTGCCATTGTCCGCCATACTTTTTTCTTCTGCTTCTGGTCAGATGGAAACAATGGGCATTGAGGCTTGCGGGCAGCAACCCGGACACGAATGATTCCGTTTTTGCCTCATATCCGTCTCCCACATGCACTGCGCACCACATAAAATGCATTTCCGAGTCACCTTCCTTTCGGTGCAAATACGGCCTTTTCATCTTTCATTGCCGCGCAAACCTGTGATTTTCTCTTCTTCTCAAGCCAGGAAATCCCTGTTTTTTGGAAAATTATGCGGATAAACGTATAACTTTTTCCGCGGTTTATCTTGCAAAAGAAATCTAAGTATGATACAATAGGGACTAGCCTTTTTGAGGGTATTTTTTGTATAAATTGCCGGGAAATTACCGAGAAACAAAAGATTATTTTACTTTTTTTCTTTTAATCCACGTTAAAAAGAACCGCGGAAAAATGTATACTTTTTTCCGCGGTTTGATATTATTCGTTATGGTCGTCTTGTCGATTCTATGTAAACTTGACTGACGAATTCCTCATGGAAAATAATAATCCCCAAATCTACTTCTTTTCAATCCAAACAGCACATTTCAAATGCCGGTCTCATATACTCGCAATCCCTTCTTGATAATCCGCATTTATCCGCAATCCTTACCCAGTTATCCCTCACAATCGCCCTGATTTCACTTACGGTTTTATCAGCTTCCTCTTTATGTATATGAAAATACTTTGCAACGCTGACCGCAAGCTCCATGGAAATGGAACTATTATCCGCACTTACATTCAAAGCCAGAGCATCCCTGTAAGGAACCGGATTTACATCATAAAGCGGGGACAGCCTCCACCCGGTTTTTGTCCAAATAAAACCATGATTCCTCAAATGATCATCCGTATTTGATACCGCCATATTAAAAACAATCCGTCTCCAGAGTTCCTTTAAATCCTGTTCGGGATCCGCACTCCACTGTCCGATAAAAGAAGCAATATCTAAATAGCCACTGCCGTCCTGACCGGAAGCTCCGTCCGTTTTTCCAAGCAAAGTCATCGCTGACGCGAAATGGATTCTTCTATCGCCGTCTCTGTCAAATCTTTTTACAAGGAATGTAGAGCCTGCTTTTGAGTAAGTCTCCATCCTTGCTTCAGGTACGTTCAGCCCGCACAGCTCTGCCAGATCATGTACTGCCTTTTCCCATGCTCCGATATTTACTTCATCATGCTTCGACGGGAATTTTGCAATCCATAGACTTCCCTTTTCATCCTGCACGGTTGCTTTCGGCCTGGCGCCGCCTAAGGAGGATCCCGGCGCCAGCAATTGCTTCAGCCATTTTTCTCCCGATCCGTTCCCGTCATTTTCATATCCAAGACTGGCGGCCTCCAATGTACGGAGCGCTTTCCACGGCGGAACTGCAATGCCGCCGTCATCCGACAAGAACGGCTCGTCTTCTCTCACTTTAAAACGCAGAGCCCCCATTCTCGTCCTGTCGTATACGTCTAACAAAAAGTCGCTCTCCCCTAATGTTTTCGGCTTTCTGTTTTCCTTTTTTGCCTGTACGGCTTCTCTGCGTTTCATCAGGCCCCGCCCCCATCGATCCGGCGTGGAATCCGCAAACAGGCCGAATAAGGCTTTATCCATCGGCACATACTGTCTTCCCCCATACAGGGCTAAATCAGGATCCAGGAAATAACCTGCCGATTCAAACCCAAGCCATTTTGTATCGTATTCAAAAGAAAACTGCTCTTTGCCTCTGACAAAAGCAATATATAGTCTTCCAATCAGAACAGGATTTTCCCCGCTCCAGTTTTCATAGACATAAATCGTTCTTTCCTTCATTGAATAATCTCCGCCCTTTTTAGGCCTCCTCTTTCTTGAAATAAGTTACTCTTCCCGCGCCTCCCCGATTTCCGTTAGCAGGGCAACATACAATACCAACTTTCACGATTTGTCCTCCCTTAATTTGTAATGGCTTCCTCTCGATTTTCCTTCTTTTGTCAGGATTCCTGCCTCGATCATTTCCTTCAGAATCTTCAGGGCACGTAAGTCCTTCACATTCAGCAGATTCTGGACTTCACTATCTGTTATTGATCCCTTTTCCTCTATTTGAAGTAAGATAATACGGGCGCTGGCCTCCCGGCATTATATTCACCACAATCACCACTTTTTCCTCAACGGAAGCCAAGGTCACAATGGGAGTAATCATCGGTGTACAACTGTCGCAAATCGCCGAAATAATCCCGTCCATAAGGGTAAAAGCATTTTCCTGATTGACTCCGACTACTTTCCGTGTCCCATTTTCCACGCCAAATACAATCCTGCCTCCGCTGCCGTTTGCAAACGCGACTACTGTCTTCATGTAAGTTTCGCTTTTTTCCGCCACCATCTGCTTTAATTCGAGATATTCTGACTCGCCGGACATGATTTCTTCTATTGTCATAAAGTATCATCTTTTCCTTTCTCTATATTGAGTATCATTGAGCAATGTCAGAAGAATATTCACATAATTTCCTCACACAGAACGGATTCTGCTATTGTAAACAATGATACCATATCGTCCATGTCTGCACAACTAAGAATTCCTCTTCAAAATGTCACCCTCTAAAATCCTTTGAAAACCGCTTCTCATAGCAGGATAAGAAATTTTTAAAACCTGCTATCCCAACTTTTCCAGGATGCAAAAAAAGAACAGGTACAACTGTAAGGCATCTGCCCATACTGACATCATATAAAGAAAAGAGCGAATCTCCGGCAGGCAAACCCGCCAAAGCTTCGCTCTCCTTTTTTATCAACTCCCTCAATGCTCCAACATATTCTCAATAAAAATCCCATACCCCTTCCGCGAATCCTGCACCAGCACATGGGTCACGGCTCCGATGAACTTCCCGTTCTGCACAATCGGGCTCCCACTCATCCCTTGGACAATCCCCCCTGTCACCGCCAGCAGATCCGGATCGATCACGGTAAGCTCGATCCCCCGGTTTACATTGTCATGGTCCAAGTGAATCCCCGTAATCTCCACATCATAATACCGTGTATAACCGTCCACGGTACACAGAATCTGGGCCACTCCCAGCTCGATCTCCTGCTTCAGCCCGATAGGAAGCGGTTCCCTCGCCCCCAGTTCCAGAGCCTTGTCATTGCAGACACCAAAAATTCCCCGTATGCTGTTATCCGTAATATCGCCCAGAATCCGCTCGTCCGTATAGATGATCATCCCCGTCATTTCGCCCGGATTGCCTGCGCTGCCCTTCTGGATATCCACGATGTCCGTCTGATAAAGCGTACCGCCTTCCATATGCATCAGTGTACTGGTGTCCACATCCGTAATGCCATGCCCCAGCGCGCCGAAATTTCCCTGAGAATCGATGTAGGTCATGGTGCCTACCCCCTGGGCATTGTCCCTCACCCAGACACCGATTTTGTAGTCTCCTGCGGCATTACGCACGGGAGTGATCTCCACCTCCATCAGCTCTCCGTCCCGCTCCACTTCCAGTTTGATCTCCTCGCCGCCGCATTCCTCTACCCGGCTGATGAATTCATCCTTCTGGGACACCGGTATTCCGTTGACCCTGCGCACATAGTCGCCGGATTTCAATATATATTTCCCCGGAGAATAGGTAACGCCGTCCTCTCCCTGAAATTCTCCCGTGCCTACTACCAGTACGCCGTCGGTCTTCACATAGATCCCCACCGGCGTCCCCACCGGAATCAGCTCCTGATCCTGAATGACCCGAATATCCACGTCCTTCATGGTCAGGAATCCGAACAGCTTTACCTGCATCTGGTAGCTGGATTCCATGGCTGCCTTCAGTGTAACCGTTTTGCTCAGATCGATGTCCACCGCGCCTTTGGGAATATTGCTGGCGCCCTGATCGCTGGCACTGACAATCTCCCCTGTGGCCGGTACTCCCAGATGAAAGGATTCCACCTCTCCGGCACGGACATTGATAACGGAAGGAATGCTGCTGTCCACATAATAATAAAGCATCCCCACCAGCACCGTACAGCTGACCGCCAGGGTCAATCCCAGAAGAGCACGGTAAATCCTGTAACGCTTTACCCTGCTCTTCCAATTTTGCAGCAAAATGACCATATCCTGGCCTGCCTGCTTTTTCACCGAATCTGCCCTGCCGGTAACGCCGCCGGCTTCTCTGCTGCACCGTATATTCTCAAAATTCACCGGTTCCCGGACATTCGTCTCCTTCTGGTTCCTTTCCGCCGCCCGTCTGTTCCATTCCCCGGTGGTCTGCACATTTCCTGCAGTATCGTTCTGCTTGTTTTCTGCCTTTTTACCGAATTTTCCGCCTATATGCCATCCCATATCCACATACTCCTCGTGTCGCTTTCTCTCACACTAGTATGTGAATTTTTTATTTTTTCATTCCGGTAAAAATGCATTGATTTTTCTTTTTATTGCTTCTGCTTGTGTTCCGCCGCCTGAATGCGCATCTCTCTGGCGTTGGACAATGCCGCTTCCGTCAATGCATCGCTGCCCAGCAGTCTGGCCAGTTCTCCCAGGCTCTCTTCTTCCTCCAGCACACGGATGTCCGTGATCGTATTATCCCTGCTGCTGCTTTTCTCGATCACAAAATGCCGGTCAGCCATGGCCGCAATCTGGGGCAGATGGGTGATACAGAGTACCTGATGGGCATGGGCCACGGTGTCAAGCTGCTCCGACACCCGCCATGCCGTCTTGCCGCTGATTCCGGTATCGATCTCGTCAAAAATCAAGGTGTCGATGGAATCCCTGCCTGCCAGCACGGTCTTGATTGCCAGCATGATCCTGGACAACTCTCCGCCGCTGGCCACCTGGCTCAATGGTTTCAATTCCTCTCCCGGATTTGTGGAAATCAGAAATTCCACATCATCGTAGCCCTTTGCCGTGGGATTGGCCGCACGGTTCACCGCGATCTCGAATTCCACAGTGAGAAAATTCAGATGCACCAGCGCCTTTTTTAACTGCCTCGTAAGCACCACCGCATTCTTTTTGCGCAGCGCGGACAGTCCGGCACAAGCCTCCTCCAGACGCGCTTGTGCTCTCTCCATTTTTGCTTCCAGCTGGGCCATGTAGGCGTCATAATCACTGATTTTTTCCAGAAATGCAGCCCTATCCTCTCCATAAGCTATCACTTCTTCGATAGACTGGCCGTATTTCCCTTTCAGACGGTTCAGAAGATTGAGCCTCTCTTCCACGGCGGTAAAGTCCTCGTTGTCAAATTCACAATCATCCATATATTCTGCCAGATCCCGGTTGTAGTCTGCCAGCAGATTATCGATCTCGGCCAGCTGCTCCTCCAGATTCTCCAAATTTTCATCCAAAGAAGATACGCTGCTCAGGGCCCGCAATGCTCTGCTTAGGGCATTTCCGGCGCCGTTCTCAAAGTCACTTCCGGTATACTGATAGCTTTCAGTCAAATTTTCGACTATTTTTTTGCTGTTCACCATGAAGTGATATTGCTTTTCCAGCTCTTCATCCTCCCCGGGAACCAGGCAGGCCTCCTCTATCTCCTCCAGCTCAAACTCTGCCAATGATTGTTCTCTGGCCTTGGTTTCCTCATCCATGGCCTCCTCTTCCAGCGCCCTGGCAATCTCTCTGCATTCCTTATAGGCAGTCTCCACTTTCGAGACTGCTTCCTGGAAGTCCTCTCCGCAGTAAGCATCCAGTATCTCCATATGCTTCTTTTTATTTAAAAGCGACTGGTGTTCATGCTGTCCGTGGATATCGATGAGAAGTTCCGCCAGTTCCTTCACCTGCCTGGCTGTCACAGTCTCCCCGTTCACTTTATAGACGCTCTTTCCCACCTGCATCTTGCGGCTGATGATAACGGTGCCGTCCTCCTCCGGTTCCAGTTCCAACTGCGTAAGCTTCTGCTCTACACGCCTGTCGCCGCTTGTGAAAACCAGTTCCACCAGCGCGCTCTGCGCTCCCTTCCTAAGCATCTCCCTGTCAAACTTCCCTCCCAGAGCCAGGCTGACGCTTCCGATGAGCAGGGATTTACCCGCCCCGGTCTCTCCGGTGAGAATATTCAGCCCCTCGCCGAATTCCACCTCTGTCTCTTCCATCAGTGCCAGATTTTTCACATGTAAACTCTGCAGCATTTCTTCTCTCCTCCCCGGCATATGCCAGAATGTACCCTCTCCGATCTACTGCCCGCAAGGCTTACGCCTTCTTCTGTTTTCCCCTCATGCCGCCCTCAGCCGGCACAAGCCAAACCCATGAATGAGATTTAGAATTTCCAGGCTGATGCCCTTCGACGTCCTAGAAATCCTTCTCACACTTCCTGCCTATCTTGTCCGCCAGAAGGCCCGCTTCTTCCGACGTATGAGCCGCTATGAATATCGTATCGTCTCCGGCTATGCTTCCCACAATCTCCGGAAATTTCAGCGCATCCAGGGCTGCCGCAGCCGCCATAGCCATGCCTGACACCGTTTTCAGCACCAAGATATTCGAGGCCGCCTCGCATGATAAATAGGCTTCCCGCAGCACATAAATATATTTATTCTCCACCTGATCGCCCTGTTCCAGATATATGTACTTCTGACCCCCGGACTCCGTGGACATCTTGGAAAGCTTCAGCTCCCTGATATCCCTGGACACTGTGGCCTGTGTCACGGAGAATCCCTCCTCCTTCAGCCGCTTTGCCAGTTCTTCCTGGGTTCCCACATCAACACGCCTGATAATCTCGATTATTTTACCATGTCTGCTCTTTTTCATAATCCCTGTCTGCTATTCCTCCATCTTCCTGTGCAGTACTTCCAGAAAACTTACCTGATTCAATCTGATAAATTCCGTCGCTTTCTCCGATCGTACAATACGGATCTTATCTCCTGTCCGCAAAGGCATCACCAGGCTTCCGTCGAAATTCACTTCCAGGGTCTGAGGCCTGCCCTCCCGGCATGCCGGTATCTCGATCTCAATGGTGTCTTCCGGAGAGAGGATGATGCTCCTCTGATTCAGAGAATGGGGACAGATAGGCGTCAGCATGATCAATTCCGCCCCCGGCTCCACCAGCGGCCCCCCTGCCGACAAATTATAACCCGTAGAACCGGTAGGCGTGGTAACAATCATGCCGTCCGCATGATAACGATTCAGAAACTGGCCGTTTACATAGATGTGGAACCGGATAATCTGCAACGAACCGCTGCGTGATATCACGATGTCATTCAGGGCCCAGCCCTCCCGGGTAGCGCCGTTTGCAAAACACACCCTGCCGTCCAGCATCATACGCCTCTCCTGGATATAATCCCCCTCCAGCAGCCGCTCCAGGGCTTCCTCCAGATTGGCCGGCTCAATCTCCGTCATATAGCCCAGCGTCCCCAGATTGACGCCGATAATGGGAATTCCCCCTGCCTTCGTCTCTCTGGCGGCCTGCAGCACGGTGCCATCCCCACCCAGAACAAGCATACAGTCTATATTCCGGGGAAAATCCTCGCTGCTTCCTTCCTCTTCTCCCCCCACTGTCTTTACAGTGACACGCTGTCCTTTCAGCCGAAGGAAATCCGAAATCCGCCTGGTCATCAACAGATCCCTGTCTTTATATCGATTGACATACACCAGAAAATGCTTCATATCCCCTCCTGCCATTATTCTGTCCCCCTGACGGATTCCTCCGCCACTTTTGCAATCAGCGCCTTCCACCCGGGGGTGCAGGAAAGTCCCCCTGCTTCCGCCCTCAATACCTCAAGCGCCGCCTCTGCTTCCCGTTCCGAAAGCCCTGCAATTTCCTCCTCGGTCTTGTCTTTGTGCAGATACAGCAGATATTCAATATTTCCCTCCGGCCCTCTCACCGGCGAATAGTCCAGTCCCGATACGGTGAAACCGATCATGTCCGCATAATCCACGATTTTCGCCATCACCTCACATCGAATCCGGCTATCCCTCACCACACCCTTTTTCCCCACCTTCTCCCTGCCAGCCTCAAACTGCGGTTTGATCAGGCATACCATCTCTCCCCCCGTCCCCAGCAGTTCCCTGGCAGGAATCAGCACCTTAGTCAAAGAGATAAAGGACACGTCCGCACTGATAAAATCCAGCTTCTCTCCGATCTCCTCCGGCGCCATATATCTGAAATTCGTCTCCTCCATGCAGACTACTCTTTCGTCTTCTCTAAGTTTCTGCGCCAGCTGTTCCCGTCCCGCGTCCACCGCATATACCCTGGCAGCCCCGTTTTGCAGCATACAGTCCGTGAATCCTCCCGTGGAAGCCCCGATATCCATACAGACCTTTCCTTCCATGACAATCCCCCACTGTCTCACCGCTTTCTCCAGCTTCAGCCCGCCCCTGCTCACATAAGGGAGCACATCCCCCCGCACTTCCAGCCCATCCGCCTGCTCGTCCAGAAAAGTTCCTGCCTTACGCGCCTCCTGCCCGTCCACATAGACATTTCCCGATACAATCATGGCTTTCGCCTTCTCCCGAGACGCCGCATAGCCCCGCTTTACCAGGATCACATCCAATCTCTCCTTCATTTGCCCCCCATTATACCGCAAATTCTGTCTGCAATCCCCTTCGCGTCGATGCCGATTTCCGCCTTCAGCAGCTCTACATTGCCATGTTCCACATAGGCGTCCGGAAGCGCCACGGTGAGCAGCCGGTTCCCAAGTCCCTGCCGGTTCATATAGTCCAGCACCTTCTCCCCATAACCACCGCAGGCCACATTCTCCTCCATAGTCACGATCAGCTCATGATCTCTGCAGGCTTCCTCCACCGCCGTCTCGTCGATGGGCTTCACAAAGCGGGCATTGATCAGGCTCACAGCGAAGCCCTTCTCCTTCAGCGCATCCCGCACCCTTTCCGCCGTCTTTACCATACTGCCCACGGCGAACAGCGCGATCTCCCGCTCCCGGTAGATCCATTCCGCCCTGCCCAGTTCCACCTCCGCCCTGTACTCCTTCAATCCCGCATAGGCCGTCCCTCTCGGGTAGCGCACTGCTATGGGCTTTCCCAGACCCACCGCAAATTTCATCATATCGGACAATTCCCATTTATTCTTGGGCGCGCAGACATGCATATTCGGAATACCGGTCAGGTATGTATAATCAAAAATCCCCTGATGGGTCTCCCCGTCGCTGCCCACCAGCCCTGCCCTGTCTATGGCAAATACCACCGGCAGGTTCTGGATACAGACATCATGTAAAATCTGGTCATAAGCTCTCTGCAGAAAGGAAGAATACACCGCTACGATGGGCTTCATCCCTCCTGCCGCCAATCCTGCCGCAAAGGTAACCGCGTGCTCCTCCGCGATCCCGACGTCAAAAAAGCGGTCAGGATACATATTGTGAAAGCGCTTCAGCCCCGTTCCGTCAGGCATGGCCGCGGTAATGGCCACGATTTTTTCATCCCGCTGCCCAAGCTTGCACATCACCGTGGAAAAAATATCCGTATAGTTTGCCACGGTTCTGGGATGGGAGGGAATGCCGGTCTCAATGTCAAAGGGCTCCGCCCCGTGAAATCTGGCCGGATGCCGCTCCGCCGGACGATATCCCCGGCCCTTCTGGGTCAGTACGTGGATCATCACCGGCCCCTCCACCCGCTTGGCATCATTGATCACCGACACCATAGAGGAAATATCATGACCGTCCACCGGCCCCAGATACGTAATCCCCATGTCCTCAAACAGCATGCCCGGGATCACCAGCTGTTTAAAGCTGCTCTTTGCCCTGCGGATCCGGTTGATGGTACTGTCGCCTCTCTTGGTTCCCTGCAGCGCATTATAAATTCCTTTTTTCAGATCCAGATAGCTGGAAGCAGTACGGATATTATTCAGATACTTGGACACACCGCCCACATTTTCGGAAATGGACATATTATTGTCATTTAAGATAATGATAAAATTGGTCTCCTGCTTGGAAGCATTGTTCAAAGCCTCATAAGCCATGCCGCCTGTGAGGGATCCGTCGCCGATGACAGACACAATGGTCTGCTTCCCGCCCGTGATATCTCTGGCCTTCACCAACCCCAGACCTGCGGAAATAGAGGTTGAGCTGTGCCCCGTATCGAAGACATCGCATTCGCTTTCTTTTCGTTTCGGAAAACCGCTAAGCCCATGAAACTGGCGCAAAGAAGAAAAACCTTCCTTTCGCCCGGTGAGAATTTTATGAGTGTAAGACTGATGACCCACATCCCAGATAATCTTATCCTCCGGCAGATTCAAACTAAGATGCAGCGCCATGGTCAATTCCACGGCCCCCAGATTGGAGCCCAGATGTCCGCCTGTCACACTGATCGTCCGGATCAGAAATTCCCTGATCTCCGCTGCCAGGGCGTTCAAATCTTCCTTTTTTATCTTCTTGATATCATTTGCCTGTTCTATGGTTTCCAGAAACATATCCACCATATCCTTTCCGTTTCCGCATCATTTGCGTCTGTATATCAGGTTCAGAATCAACTCCTGCAGAAACCCGTGTTCTCCCTCGAAGCCGTCCAGAATCGCCGCCGCTTCCCGTGATAATGCCTCCACATCCTCCCCCGACTGCTTAAGCCCCTTCAGATTGACATAGGTGGCCTTCCGGTTGCAGGCATCGCTGCCGATGCTCTTCCCCAGCTCCCGGCTGTCCCCCGTCACATCCAGAATATCATCCTGAATCTGAAATGCAAGCCCGATATTCCTGGCACACTTCTCGATTTCCTGAATCTGTCTCTCGCCGGCTCCTGCCAGAATCGCCCCCGTCATCATGGCCGCCTCTATCAGAGCCGCCGTTTTGTGCTCATGAATGAACAGAAGCGTCTCTGTCAGCAATTCCTCGTCCTCCCGGCCCTGAGTCATAATATCCACAGCCTGTCCTCCGATCATGCCGTAAATTCCGGCTTTCCGGGACAATACCGACAGTGCCCGCCATATTCTTCCTGATATCTCCAGTTTCTCTTCATTCGTTATATCATCTTTTTTCAAACAATATTCCGGCGCTTTCAGTGCTGTCTCGAAAGCGTAATTCAGCAGCCCGTCTCCGGCCAGAATTCCCATGGCATCTCCATACACATACCATGTGGTCTCTCTGCCCCTGCGGTACCGGTCATTGTCCATGGCCGGCAGATCATCGTGTACCAGAGAATACGTATGGATCATCTCAATAGCCGCCATAAAGAAACCGATCAGTTCCCCGTCGCAGCCTCCGCACATTTTATATGTCTCCAGCATCAATATGGGGCGCAGTCTTTTCCCCCCTGCCGTGATGCTGTAATTCATGGCCTCCGTCAGCCGGCTCTGCTGCCCTGCCTCCTCCGGAAGATGGCGGAGCACTGCCTCCCCGGCTATTTTTGTAGCTTCTTCCAGCCTGCTTTCAAATTCCCTCGTATCCATGCTCAAACTCCTCCAGCTGCCCTTCCGCACTCATCTTCAGCACCTGCTTTTCCACTCTGTCTATCTGCTCGTTACATTGCTTTAAGACCGCCATTCCCTCTCCATAGACCCGGAAGGCTTCTTCCAGAGCAATCTCCTCTCCCAGACGTTCTATGATCTCCTCCAGCCTGGCAAAGTTCTCCTCCAGGCTCAGTTCCTTCTTCTCCTCACCCATTCTCCGCTCCTGCCTTTTCCTTTCCCGCACCGCCGAAAGCCCTTCCTCATTTCCTTCCAGGCTGCACTTTGCACGGCTCCTCTTCTTCCTCCGGACCTCTCTCCGAACAGTAGATCCTCGTTTCCTTCCAGGCTACGCTTTGCACGGCTCTTCTTCCTTCGGGCCTCTCTCTCCGAATGGCAGCTCCTCATTTCCTTCCGCTGCCGTCACTTTCGCCCTGATGATGCCGTCCCGCACGAAGATCCGGAGCTCCTGTCCTGTCTCCACCTGTTCCACGGAAGCGATATTCTTCCCCTGTTCATTTTCCACATAGGAAAATCCGCTGTTTAGCTTCTCCAAAGGAGAAAGTCCCCGCATTCGCTCGATATAAAGAGCCAAAGTATGGCGCCTCTTTTCCAGCAAACGCTTCATCCTCTCCTGCAAACGCTCCTGGGCCGAAATCAGTGTCGTCCTCTCCTCCCGGATCCGGCCCACAGGACTCACCACCCTCATCAAGAGAGCCATATGCCGGCTTTTCTCCCGCGCTTCCTGGATCCGCTGCTGCATCAGCCGGTTCAATGCCTCCTGGCGGGCGTACAATCCGCCCAGGATCTCGCGGAAATCCGTCACCGCCAGCTCTGCCGCCGCAGAGGGCGTAGGCGCCCTCAGATCCGCCACGAAGTCGATAATCGTCGTATCCGTTTCATGTCCCACGGCAGAGATCACCGGCACCGGGCAGTCGAATACCGCCTGCGCCACCTCTCTCTCATTGAAAGCCC
>OFHM01000417.1_pt1 | contig 37684 bp, 34 predicted proteins | sample 1521311 | NCBI WGS metagenome assembly OFHM01 (sample SAMEA3504083, study PRJEB24116) | mouse gut metagenome | biome: mouse gut; feature: mouse-associated habitat; material: faeces | place: Denmark | collected 2011 | reverse complement strand
GAAAGAATAGATAATAGTAATTAGTAAAAAGACAATCGAGATAAGATTGTCTTTTAAATTTAATAGTTTTTCAATTGCTGTTATTTGTACATAGATACAAAGTAGGTTTGCAGCTTTAGATGGATAAGGAGAGGGAACAAATTGATTATCTAGATTATGGAGTTGATTTATTATTTTTAATTGAAAGCTTGAGTTGAGATTTTGAGAAACTGTAGTTTGGATTGGAAAGGCTACAAAAAAATTTATTTTCAAAGATATTAAAATACTGCCAAGTTGATAAGAATTTTGATTACAACTATTGGAATTAATAGTTTTGAATGTTACCATTTTAACTGTAAAACATATGTTTTATAGGGTAAAAGGGAGAGGAGAGTTATAACTCAATGACTTTCTTTTTTTGATATAGATAATAAAACAGCTAGAATAATTTGACTAGATATTAAGCAAATTATTCTAACTGTTTCTAATTATTTACTAATTTAGTTATCTGAAATAATCAAATAGTTAATTAATATAAAATGCTAAGCAATATTTGACGTAATGATTTATATCCTGGATTAACTTTTAAATTTAAAGTCATTGATTTTTCATTTAAATAATCTTTTTTAATATATTGTAATGACTTACTTTAATATTACAGTTTAGGTTCTTTTTACAACTTAAATATTTAACTTTTTTTATACATATCACTTTTTTAAGAGTAATATGTTTTAATTAAAAGATGCAATTTTTTTATAGTTTCCTTAAATTACTCACCACATTTTATACAATAAATATGATAAATTATATGTTAAACTGCACATTTATATCACATATATTTTTTAAAAGACATCTATTGTAGGAATTATCAGCATAATAATCTTTTAATTATATCTAATATAGTCTAAATGATGGGGATAATGGGGAAAGAGAACAGCATAGTTGTTATTTTTTATGGTGTAAACATTTTTTATTTAAATCTTTTAAAATTAGGATTGTAACTTATCTTAAATAGTTTTGTTTTTTTATTTAATGAACATCAATAATTATGAGTTATATTGTTTAGTTGTTAATGTTGAAATTGTATCATAAACATAGCTTTCGTTTGCTTTATCACACATTATAATAATAATATCACTGGCCTTTAAATATGTTTCTCCATGGGGAATGAATTCTTGACCATCTCGGCGTAATGAAACAATTAGACAATGAGTAGGCCAAGTAATTTCTTTAATTAAACGATTATCTAAATAAGAGTCAGTGTTAATCATAAAATCTAATAGTACTTTTTCACCAACACCTTTAGGTGTAGGAAAATTACGTTTTTTTAATAAATTTTCTAATAAACTCTCATAAATAGGTTTAGCTTTTACTAAATCGGCAACAACATAAGCAACGATAGTTACAGTAGTAATTGAAAGTAAATGATTTAATGATCCTGTCATTTCAAAAATTAAAATTATTCCTGTTACAGGAGCTCTAACTATAGCAGTAAAAAATCCTGCCATTGCAAGTAAGATAAAATTATTAATATATGCAGGATCTAAATTTAAATTACTAGTGGCATAGTTACTAAATAGACCACCTATTAAACAACCAATAACAAGTAGTGGAAAAAAAATTCCTCCAGGGGCTCCAGAACCAAAACAGGTTATTGCAAAAATGAATTTACCAGCTAGTATAAAAGTAATCATTAAAGTAGTTAATTTACCTTCAGTAAGTAAATCTACTAAATTATCACCACTACCTAATAATTCAGGAATTGTAAATCCTAAAATTCCTGAAATAATAAAAGGGATTAATAATTTATTAAATGTTGATATTTGTTTGTTTCGATTGTAAAGACTTTGTATATATAGTAGAGCTTTATTATAAAAAGCTCCTGCTAAACCTAAAATAATACCTAATATTAAGACCATCCAATAATATTTTTGAGGTAAAACCCCTGTTAAATTAAAAGAAAAGACAGGATCCATTCCTAAAATATTACTCATTACATAGTCTGATGCAACTGATGAGGCCATAACAGAAATTAATAAAGGAGCAGAAAAATGTTTATGTACTTCTTCTAATGCAAACATAACACCAGCTAATGGAGCGTGAAAAGCAGCTGCTAAACCAGCACTTGCTCCACATGTAAGTAAGTAACGCTCTTCAGTTTTTCCTCTTTTAAATATTTTTCCTATACCTTTTCCAACCATTGCTCCTAGTTGAATGGAAGGACCTTCACGTCCTAATGCTAAACCACAAAAGTTAGTTAAAAATCCTCCTGTAAATTTATTTATTAATACTCGCCACCATTTTGCATCAATTTTACCAGCTAGTTCTCCTTCCAATTGAGGTATTCCACTACCAGATATTAGAGGTTCTCTATTTAATAGTTTTGATACAATATAGGCAATACTTATTAAAGCAATAAACCAAAGAATGATAGTAATAATAGATTGTTTACAATATGTAAGAACTTGTTGTAACCACATTGCACCATTTGTAAGACAGATTCGATATCCTACAATTACTAATCCCCCAAAGATTCCAACTAGTAGTCCTTCTATTAATAAGATTAATTTGAATTGTTTGATATTTAAAATATTAATAAAATTTTTTTTCATCTATATCCCTCATTTCGAGGATATTATAAACTATAGAATTAAAAATTCAAAGTTGTTTTCAGATAAAAATAAATATTGTTTTAATTAACGACAAAATATTGTACAATTAAAGAGGTGATAAAAATGGATAAACGATCAGATGCAATAGAAACAGTTGTAGATGTTTTTAATGAAGCAATGGCAATTCAAGAGCTGTATCTTAAAAAAAGTAGATTTAAAGAATTATCAATGAGTGAAACACATGTAATTGATGCAGTTGATAAATCAGAATTTCCTTCTATGACAAATGTAGCTAAGATACTTAACATTACAGTGGGAACTCTAACAACAGCAGTAAAAAAAATTATTGAAAAAGGTTTTTTAGTAAAAGAACGATCAAAAAAAGATCAACGAGTTTATTATTTAAAGTTGACAGAAAAAGGATATGAGGCTCTCAAAATTCATGAACAGTTTCATTATGAATTAGCTGAATTATATAAAGCAGCTATTCCTGATGATCATGTTGATTGGGTTTTTGAAACATTAAAGAATATTAAAGTTGATTTGGATAATTACAAAAAAAAATTAGAACAAAAAAGGAGCTAAAGTAATTAACTTAGGCTCCTTTTAGCTAATGAATTAAAATATGTTAGTGGTAAAACACAAGTTTTAGTGTGCAATATTATTTAAATAATTCATTTAGCTGATTGCTTGCCATAACTAATAATGTTATTGATCTAGGCTGGTAAGATTCAATAATTTTTGCGCAAGTCATGATAGTATTACCAGAAGTAATTACATCATCAAAAATTAAAACATCCTGGTTATATAATTGTTCACCATCTTTTATTTTGATAATTTTATTTACAAGAGAACGATCTGTTTGTTTGGTTTGTTTATAATCATTAATTTTAAACAAACCTGTAAATATATTATCATTAAAAGATCTAGCTATCATTTCATTGGGATTAAAGCCTCTTTTAATATCATCCTGATTACTGCTTGGAATAACAGCTATCATATACTTATGATATTTACGTTTTAAATCAGGAAAGGAATTTAAAAATGCATCTTTTAAAGCATAATCTCCTTGTCCTTTGTATTGAAATAAGATTTTTTTAAAGAAATCATTGTAGTGGTACAATATAATTAAAGGATATCCATGATAATAATGGTGACAATTATAAATGGCAAACTGGTTAAGACATTTTAAACATAGTGTTGGTTGATAAAGAAGATGATAAAGACTAGGATATTTGTTTGTATCATTGAAACAGATTAAGCATTGTCTTTTTTGATTGTTTCGATACATTGTTTAATGGCTTTAGTCTTATAGGGAGTAAAAATACTAATTGTACCAGTTGGATAATTTTTATTACGCCCAACACGTCCACAAATTTGAATAAGAGTTGAAGAACTATAGATAGAATTATTACCATAAAGTATTATTACTTGTACATTTTCAACTGTTATACCTCGTTCTAAAATTGTTGTTGTAATCAATGCATCTAGTTTTTTTGTTTTTAGCTGATTGATTAATTGATGAACATTTTTAGTCTTTGAACTTACAGTTTTACTATTAATACCTAAAATTTTAAAATATCTATAGGCGATAGCTGTTAACCTTATGGTCGGAACAAATATTAGAACTGGTTTCTTTTCTTGTTTATATATTGAAACTAGTTTATAGGAAAGAAGATACATCATAAATGGACTAGTAAGGTAACATTTGGGAATATCTAAGGGATAACTATGATAACGTTTAGACATTAATAAATCAGGTTTATCAGATAAAGTTGCAGACATATAAATATAATTTCCCTTAATACTGTTTTTAAGAATATTTTCTAATACTTCATTATTAAGATAAGGGAAAGCATCTAATTCATCTAATATCAGTAAGTCAAAATAATTTGGATAACGATAAAGTTGATGAGTAGTACAAATAATAAATTGACCATCAATTTTTTCAGTATGACCACCATAAACAACTGTTATAGAGATATTTAGAAATTGAGTTTCTAATCTTTTTGCTAACTCAATAACTAATTCTTTTCTTGGAGTAGTAAAACAAACGTTATGCCCAAGATTTAAAGCATATTTAATTACAGCATAAGTTATCTCAGTTTTACCTGCTCCACACACTGCTTTAAGAGTAGTGTTTAAATGATGTTGATAACGATTTAATAAGTTATCTGATAATTCTTGTTGTAATGTGGTAAGCTGATAGTTTAATTTATAATCAACTGATAAATTTGATTTCTTGTTAGTAACAGGTGCTATTTTACCAGGTTGACCATATTTAATACATTTACGGCAATAAGTAATGTTGTTAAAAGTATAAAAATATTTAGGATCTTGATTCTTACATTGTGGACAGATCATCTTTTATCACCCACCTATATTGTAACTCAAAATAGGTCTTTTTTTGTCTCGAATTTATGTTTGATTTATCTTATAAATGTCTTAATAATATTTTGTTAAAATATGATAAAAAGAGCAACATTTATTTAATTATTTTCAAAATAGTACAAAGGATTAGATAAATTTTGACAGAAGTTTTAAAGAAAAAAAATTTGTCGAGTGAAAAGAATTCATCTTTGAAAAAAATCATAATATACTAGCATTGACCATTGTTAAAGGGGTGAATTAGATGCAAGGAAAAGTGAAATGGTTTAACGCAGAGAAAGGTTTTGGATTCATTGATCGTGGTGAAGGTAAAGATGTTTTTGTTCATTTTAGTCAAATAGAACAGGATGGATATAAAACTTTAAATGAAGGTGAATTAGTTGAATTTGATCTTTATCAAAGTGAACGTGGAATGCAAGCTAAACATGTTGTTAAAATTTAAACAGAGAGAAATCTCTGTTTTTTTGTATGCTGATTATGAAAGTATAGATTTAGCGACTTTTGAAAGTAATTTGTATAGTTTCAACTAATAAAGGTGTAGCTGACTTTATATTTTTATCAGAAGATGGAGCAATAGAGAGTAAAATAAAATGGAGTTCATAGATAAGTTATTTTAGTAGATTTGTGTATTTAATATTGAAATTAATTCAGAAATAAATGTAATTGAAGTTCATGTAACTAACGAAGATGAAATTTTGACTACGATATATAATTTTACATTTTATTAGTGATGAAGCTATAGTTAATTATGTTAAGGTATCTGTTGATAGTGAAGGATTATTAACAGTTTTTGCTAATTAAAATACAGTAAATCATACAAGTAAAGCTTGTTGGTCATGAAACATATGTAACAATAACATCAACGATGACTAGATAATTTTACTGTTTCAGTTAATTTTGAGTGGCTAGTGTAGAATATGGTGAGTAGAACTTTGGGTTAAATGTGACAAAAGATTATTAAAACGGTTAAAGAAAATGTTTAAAAGATTGAATAAGATGAACTGTATCCAAAAGTGCTGATTATTGATATATGTAGATAAAATAACAGGAAATATATAATTGTATATAAAGAAAGGATAATTAAAACAATAATGAAAGTACATATAATATAATATAGCTGGTAAAGCATTATGAGGTGGTAAATGGAATATTTGATATGATAAAAGACAAGGGATATAAAAGAAGTACTTGGAAATGATATTTTAAATGATAGTATAACTATCTTTTTACAAATATGGGGTTCCTTTGTCTTAAAAATGATAATGATTTTATCACATAGTTATTACTTATTGGAAAATTATAAGAATTGTTTAAAAAGAAAATTACTTGTTAGTATTGAACTCAAATAATTGGGGCTTTTAAATATATTCATAAAATGTTATAATAGCTTAGACTAAAGCTATAAAAGAGGAGCGTATTTCATGGCAAGCAGAAAAGAAGAGATAAGAAAAGAAATTAAAAAGAAAAATGAAAAGGAAGGTCTTAATCCTGAAGCAGTAAATAATATTGTTGATTTACAAGACCAAACTGGTGAAGATATTAAAGTTGAGGATTTTCAGGGAATCTATAATGGAGAGGTTATTCCATTTAGTACAGCACCACATTCAACTAAAAAAAGTTTAATTGGGCGTATTAAAGGGATTTTTGATGATGAAAATAAACAATTAAAAAAATTAGATAAAATGGCTGATGAAATCATAGCATTAGAATCAAAATATCAATCAATGACTGATGAAGAATTGGCAAATAAAACAAATGAATTTAAAGAAGCTTTAGCTAACGGGAAAACATTGGATGATATTATAATTGATGCTTTTGCTACAGTTAGGGAAGCAGCATATCGTATATTAGGTTTAAAGGCATTTAAAGTACAGTTAATGGGTGGTATTACTTTACATGAAGGTGATATTGCAGAAATGAAAACTGGTGAAGGGAAAACATTAACATCAATTTTTCCTGTTTATTTAAATGCATTGACTGGAAATGGTGTTCATGTTGTTACAGTTAATGATTATTTAGCAGGTCGTGATGCTGAAAACAATGGATTGGTATTTAAGTTTTTGGGACTAACAGTTGGATTAAATAAACGTGAGCTGACACCAGCTCAAAAACAGGAAGCACATGGTTGTGATGTTACTTATACAACTAATGCGGAACTTGGTTTTGATTATCTAAGAGACAATATGGTAACTAAACTAGAGGATAAAGTACTAGTTAAAGGTTTAAACTATGCATTAGTAGATGAGGTCGATTCTATCTTAGTTGATGAATCAAGAACACCATTAATTATTTCTGGAGGGCGTAAAAATACAGCTGCTTTATATTTACAAGCAGATCGTTTTGTTAAATCATTGAAAAAAGATGATGATTATGAAGTGGATATTGAAAGCAAGACAGTTACATTAACATCACAAGGAATTGCGAAGGCTGAAAGAGGTTTTAAACTAGCGAATCTATATGATCCACAACATACATCACTAGTTCACCATATTAATCAGGCATTAAAAGCTAATTATACAATGACTCGTGATGTTGAATATATGATTGCAACTGAGGATGGTAGTCGTGATATTAGAAATGCTAAAATCATGATTATTGATCAATTTACTGGTCGTGTTATGCCAGGTCGTGCTTATTCTGATGGATTACATCAAGCAATTGAAGCTAAAGAAGGTGTACCAATCAAGGAAGAAACAGAAACACGAGCAACAATTACATATCAAAATTTCTTTAGATTATTTAATAAGTTAGCAGGGATGACTGGAACTGCAAAAACTGAAGAAGAAGAATTTAGATTGATTTATAATATGCGAGTTATTGAAATTCCAACAAATAAACCAGTAATTCGTGATGATCGTAATGATAAAATTTATTCAACAAAAGTTAATAAATATAAAGCTTTATGTGATGAAGTTGTAGCACGTAATTCATATGGTCAACCAATTCTAATTGGTACGGTTTCAGTTGAAACATCAGAAGTGTTATCAAGAATGTTGGAACGTAGAAAAATCAGACATAATGTTTTAAATGCTAAAAATCATGCTAAAGAAGCTGAAATTATTGAAAGAGCTGGTCAACGTGGGGCAGTTACTATTGCAACAAATATGGCTGGTCGTGGTACAGATATTAAATTAGGTGAAGGCGTTGCGGAAATTGGAGGTTTAGCTGTTATTGGTTCTGAACGTCATGAATCAAGACGTATTGATAATCAGTTAAGAGGTCGTTCTGGTCGTCAAGGAGATCCTGGTTATTCTGTTTTCTATGTTTCATTTGATGATGATTTGATGGAACGTTTTGCAGGAGAACGATTAAAATCATTTACTGAATATTTAGAAGATGATCAAGCAATTGAAAACAAAGTAGTTAGTAAAGCAATAGAAAGTGCTCAAAAACGTGTTGAAGGGCAAAACTTTGATTCACGTAAACATATTCTTGAATATGATGATGTAATGCGTCAACAACGTGAGATAATGTATAAAGAACGTGATGATATTATGTCAGAAGAAAATTTAGCTGATATTGTTAAGGGAATGTTTAATCAAGCAATTGAGATGACAGTAAAACAATATACTAAAAATGATGGAAAGAACGATGTGATTGATGTTAAAGGTGTAGTTGATTTTGTTGCTAAAAATTATATGTTATTAGTGGAAATCGAACCTAGTAATTGTGAAGCGATGGTAAGTGAACCACAGAAATTGATTGAAACTCTTACTGACTTAGTATTTAATCAATACAATAGTCGTTTTAATACAGAATTAGAGCCTGAAAAGAGATTACGATATGAAAGAAGTATACTTTTAGGAGTGATTGATTATACATGGATCAATCATATTGATGCTATGACAAAATTACGTAATGGAATTTATTTAAGAGCTTATGCCCAAAAAGATCCATTAGCTGAATATACAGAAGAAGCATTTTATATGTTTGAACAAATGACAGCTAGTATTGCTGATACTATTTCTCGTAATATTATTCATATGGGAATTCGTCCTGGTAGTGAAATTGAGCAATCTATTCCACATCTAAAAATGGAACTTACTTTTAAATAATGGAATTATATGAAATTAAAAATGGGCTTACAAAAGCCCATTTATTAATAGAAGAGTTTTATCACTCAATTGATATTGAAAGCTACCGTAGAGAAATAGAAGGATTAACAATTATTACTGAACAAGATGGTTTTTGGGATAATGCTAATGAAGCTAAAATTACTTATGATAAATTAAATAAAATGAAAAAAATCGTTAATTGTTATGATGAATTAGATATAACATTGTCTAGTTTAGATGAAACTTATGATTTAGTAAAAGACACAGATGATCAAGAATTTAAAGAAATTCTTGAAAGTGATTATTTGGATTTTGAAACTGATTTGATAGAATTTGAGCAAATGATACTTTTATCAGGTGAACATGATAGTTTAAATGCAATCGTTGAAATTCATCCTGGTGCTGGAGGAACAGAGAGTCAAGATTGGGCAGAGATGTTATTTAGAATGTATCAGCGTTATGCCCAAAGAAAAAATTGGAAGATTGAAGTGTTAGATTATCTTGATGGTGATGTTGCAGGAATTAAATCGGTTACAATGTTAATAAAAGGGGATAATGTTTATGGACATTTAAAAGCAGAGAAAGGAGTACATCGCTTAGTACGATTATCGCCATTTGATTCTGCTAAGCGTCGTCATACTTCATTTGCCTCAATTGATGTTATGCCTGAATTTAATAATGAAATTGAAATAGATATAAAGAATGAGGATTTAAAAGTAGATACTTATCGTGCTGGTGGTGCTGGAGGACAACATATTAATAAAACTGATTCAGCAGTTAGAATTACCCATATTCCTACAAACACAATTGTTACTTGTCAAAGTCAACGTAGCCAGATTCAAAACCGTGAACAGGCAATGATAATGTTAAAAAGTAAACTTTATCAGTTAATGTTAGAAAAACAAGCAAGTGAATTGCAGGAAATAAAAGGAGAACAAAAAGAAATAGCTTGGGGATCACAAATTCGTTCATATGTTTTACACCCATATTCATTAGTAAAAGATAATCGTAGTAATTATGAATCAAATAATCCTAAAGCAGTTTTAGATGGAGATCTTGATGGATTTGTTTATGCCTATTTAAAAAGTGTAATAGGAGGTTAAAATGAAAAAGCGTATCTATGAAACAATTATAATTATTATTGGTAATTTTATTTTAGCATTAGGATTGTGTGCTTTTATTACACCTGTTGGATTGATTACTGGTGGAGCATCAGGAATTGGAATTGCAATTAAGTCACTAATAAATATTAATATATCATATACTGTTTATGCTATAAATATTATAATGTTTATCATTGGTTATTTTTACTTTGGTAAAAAGTTTGCCACAGGGACATTGTTAAGTACTTTTTTATATCCAACATTTTTAGCTATTTTAGAAAAAGTGCCACAATTACAAAATATTACTAATGATGTATTACTTTCAACTTTATATGCTGGTTTATGTATAGGATTAGGTTTAGGATTGGTGTTAAGGGTAGGCGCTAGTACTGGAGGAATGGATATTCCACCATTGATCATAAATAAAAAAACAGGAATATCTATAGCCTGGTTAATTAATATTTTTGATTGTGTTATCTTAGTGTTCCAGGTTGTTTTTTGTCCAATTACAATAGAGCAGGTTTTATATGGAATCACCGTAGTTATTATAACAACTATTGTAATGGATAAAGTGATTATGCTAGGTGAAACAAAAGTTCAAGTAACTATTATTTCTCCAAAATGGCAGGAGATTCGTAAAATTGTATTTGATGATATTAACCGTGGCTGTACACTTTTAAATGTTACGACAGGTTATTACCAAAAAAATCAGTTTGCGGTTATGTCGGTTGTTTCAAAGCGTGAACTGCATCTTTTAAATGAGATGATATTAAATATTGATCCAACAGCATTTATTATTAGTAATGAAACCCATAGTGTTAAAGGACGTGGATTTACATTACCGTCTATTGATTTATAAAAAAAGAAATCTTAGTAAAAGATTTCTTTTTTATAAACTTGTTTTAATCTTGCAAACTATTATTACTTTGGTTACTTATTTTGTTCGGTAGGTAAATCGACATAAAATTCTACATGACCACAATTAGGACAATAACAGCTTTTAAGTTCAGAATTTGTTTTCTTTAAATTATCATCTTTAATGATCAATTCTAGATAGCTTAAAGTGGCAGTACCATTGTCTTTTACATAACAATTAGTATTTAATTTAGTTTGGCAAACAGAACATTTTCTTTCCATATACTCACCTCTTTAATTTATATTGTAACATAAAAATATTGAGATAATAATATAATTATCCCTATATTTGTCAAAATGTGCTATAATGAGACTCGAAGTAATAGATACTTCAAAAATATTAGGTAAAAAGAAAGGAGATAGTCGAGAAAACGGCAAAATATATGATAAAACTTACAAATGTAACAAAAGTATATAAGACTGGAGTAAGAGCATTAAATAATATGAATCTTACAATTGAACCAGGTGAATTTGTATATGTTATCGGAACTACTGGTGCAGGTAAATCAACATTTATTAAATTGTTATATCGTGAAGAAAAAGCAACATCTGGAAAAGTAGAAGTTGTGGGGCGTGATGTATCAAAAATTAAAAATCGTAAAGTACCATATTTCCGTCGCAATATTGGGGTAGTATTTCAAAATTTTAGATTATTACCTAAAAAGACTGTTTTTGAAAATGTTGCTTTTGCATTAGAAGTAATTGATACACCTCGTGTTGAAATACGACGTAGAGTAAGAGCAACTTTGGAATTAGTTGGTCTTGAAGATAAAGTAAATGCTTTCCCTCATGAATTATCAGGAGGGCAGCAGCAAAGAGTTGCAATAGCAAGGGCGATTGTTAATAAACCAAAAGTATTAATTGCAGATGAGCCAACTGGAAATCTTGATCCAGAAACATCAAAAGAAATTATTAGTTTATTAGAAAGAATAAATGAGCAGCAACATACTACAGTATTAGTAGTAACACATGATAGTAAAATTGTTCAGGAACATAAAAAGAGAACTATTTTAATGGAAGATGGATGTGTTAATGCAGATACAAGTTTAGGAGGTTATGAAATTTAATGAATGAGTTGATTAGTTGTATAAAAAATCTGCCTAAACATTTTAAAACTGCATTACAAAATATCTGGCGAAATGGTGTAATGTCATTTTCTTCGATATTTGCAGTTACAATAACATTGATATTGATTGGAGTAATTGGTGTACTTGCATTAAATGTTCAAGATATGAGTTCGAATATTGAAGAAGGTGTACGAATTTATGTTAAATTAGATCGTGATATTGATACTAATAAGGAACTCGCTGTTGGTGACGAAATAAAAGCAATTAAAGGAGTCAAAACAGTTACATTTTTTACAAAAGATCAAGAATTAGATAAATTAATTGAAAAACAAGGTAAAGAAGGAGCACAATTATTTGAATCATATCGTGAAGATAATCCATTAGGTGCTGCTTATGAGGTAGAAGCAAAGGATCCTTCAAAATTAGCTAGTATTTCAAAAAAAATCAGTGATATTATAGGTGTGAAAACTGTTAATTATGGTGGCGAATCTACCCAGGATATGGTAAAAACATTGCAAACGATTCAAACTGGTGGAACGATATTTATCGTTGGTCTAGCAATTGTTGCTCTATTTATGATTGCTAATACAATTAAAATTACCATTACTGCTCGTCAAACTGAGATTAGTATTATGCGAATGGTTGGTGCTAGTAACTGGTATATTAGAATTCCATTTATGTTAGAAGGTATGTTGATTGGATTGGTGGGAGCAATTATACCAATTATTGTCTTGGTTTATGGTTATGGCATGATTTATGATTATGCTGGAGGAATGTTGATGTCAGCAATGCTGGCATTGAAAGAACCGATGCCATTTATCCGTGATTTTTCTTTGATATTGGCTGCTTTAGGGGCTGGAGTAGGATTAATTGGAAGTTTTGTTTCAATAAGAAGATTTTTAAAATTTTAAAAGCAGGCAAAAGTCTGCTTTTTTAGGAGATTTAAATGAAAGAAGAAATATTAGATTATTTATATCAGGATTACATTAATCATCTTGATTTTATTTATGCAATAAATAATGGAGCTACAATTATTTATTTTAGTGATCAAGGAATAATGATTAAATTTGATGATATTTATATGATGAGTATTAAGGAACCTTTTTTAGGAAAATATTTGATAAATGGTCTAAATGATTGTAAAATGATTGCAATACATAATGATTGTTTTAAAGAGATTATTGAAGAAAAATTTGGTTTAAGTCAGGAAATTGTTGCTTATCAGTATGGATATTTAAAAGATACTGTTACATTGATTGATGTTCCTGAGATAAAGATAAAAGAGATTGGGATGGAATACTATGATTTTATAAAAGAAAATTATTCTACTCCAATTGATGAAGAATATCTAATTAAACGGATTAAAGCAAATGTGTTTATTGGGGCATTTGATCAAGATAAAATTGTTGGTTTTGCAGGAATACATGATGAAGGAACGATAGGTTTTGTTGAGGTAATAGAAGAATATCGACGAAGGAAAATAGCTAGTATGTTGGAAACATATATGATTAATAAGTTATTAGAGAAAAATGAACTAGTATATTTGCAAGTTGATAAAGATAATATACCATCAATAAAACTTCATGAAAAATTAGGATATACATGTTCAAATGATATTATTACCTGGTATATGTAAAAAGGAGATAAATGTGATGGAGAAATATGAGTTTGATGATTTAAAATATTTAGAAATACCTTTACCTGAAGAATTATTGAAATTAAAATGGTATGGTAGTTTTGAGAGAATGAAAAGAGTTATAAAAGCTAAATTAGCTAAAGATATTCCTTTAGCTTTAAAGAAACGATTAATTCATGAATTAGAAATAATAAGAAGAATGCCAAATGAATATCCCTTAACTTATAAAGAGGCATTAAAAATATGTCATGATAATTTTATTGATTTTAAAGATGAGGAATTGGAACAGTTACAGGATCAAAATGCAGTTGAATGGATATTTATTGAAGGTAAACCATGTTTTAGAAGTGATTTTTTTGATAATATTATTAAAACAAGAAATGATTATGTTAAAAGATTGAAAGATCAAGGTAAAATTGAAAGTCGAGAAGCTAATTTTACATTATTAAATGATGCGATAAGTGAAATAAAGGAAAAAGGGAAGTTAGCTTATCATTTTCATTTAAAAACAGGGATGAAAATTAAAACTATTGATTCTAATAAAAAGATTAAAGTTCATTTACCATTACCATTGGAAAACTGCCAAATAAATAATTTTAAATTGTTAAAAACAGTACCTAAATATAAATATTTAAATAGTGGAGATCACCCTCAAAGAACAATTTATTTTGAAGATAATATTGATGATACGAAAGAATTTTATGTTGAATACGAATATGATAACATTATGAAATATCAAGAACTTGATTTCAATAAAGTATTAAATAATCAACCTAAATTTTATCTTCATGAACAAGCCCCTCATATTGTTTTTACTCCTTATTTAAAATCATTAGCTAAAGAAATTATTAAAGATGAAACTAATAATTTAATTAAAGCTAAATTGATTTATGAATATATTACTACTCATATTACATATTCATTTGTCCGTAATTATTATACAATTCCAAATATTTCAGAATATGCTGCATTAGGAGGAAAAGGGGATTGTGGGGTACAAGCATTGTTGTTTATTACTTTATGCCGTTATGTTGGGATACCAGCAAGATGGCAAGCAGGTCTTTATGTTACTCCTTATGATATTGGTAATCATGATTGGGCACGTTTCTATGTTGCGCCATATGGCTGGTTATATGCTGATTGCTCATTTGGGGGATCTGCTTATCGTAATGGTGATAAAGAAAGATGGCAATATTATTTTGGCCATCTAGATCCATTTAGAATGCCTGCTAATAGTGATTATCAGTTTGATTTATATCCTACTAAAAATTTTATTCGTCAAGATCCTTATGATAATCAAACAGGTGAAGCTGAATATGAGGATCGAGGATTATATTTAAATGATTATGATTTACATTTAGAAGTGATGGAGATTAAAAAAATTAATTATTAAGGATAGTAGTATAATTGTTTATTTATTTTATTAGAGATTAATAAAAAGAACATAGATTATTGTGATTAATTCATAATAATTTATGTTCTTTTTTAGATATTTATTGAGTAATAATTACTATATAAAATATTTAATTTTGACTTTTTTCTTGTTTTTCTAGTAATTCTAACCAACGTTCATTTTTGATTTCTAATTGCTCTGTCAAATTATCACGTTGATTAGATAACTCTGTTAGTTTTTTAAAATCATTTTGATACTCATTCATTTGTTCATTAAGTATTTCAACTTGCTGTTCTAAATCTAAGATAATACTCTCCATTGATTCTAGTTCTTGTTTTTCTTTAGAGGATAATCTTATTTGATTAAGTTTTTGTAATTTTTTTTGTTCCTTGTATTTAAAAGCTCCATCACTTTTAGTTTTAGATGATTTATCATCAATATTAACATAACTGCTGTAGCCACCATTACAATAAGTTATTTGTTTATTTTTAAAAACAAATAAACCATCACAAATACGGTCTAGAAAATAACGATCATGCGAAACAGTAATCACAATACCATTAAAACTATCTAGATAATCTTCTAAAATTGCTAATGTGGTAATATCTAAATCATTAGTTGGTTCATCAAATAATAAAACATTTGGAGCCTGCATTAAAATATTTAATAAATACAAACGTCTTTTTTCACCACCAGATAATCTAGAAATATATGCATGTTGTAAATTTGAATCAAATAAAAAACGTTCACACATTTGTTTGGCACTAAAATTTCCTTCTAAAGTCTTTAGATCATTACTAGTTTGTTTAATGTAATCAATAACTCGCATATTTTCATCAAGATCATCACTCATTTGTTTAAAATAACCAATTTTAATAGTATCACCATAAATAACTTCACCATTACTAGGTTTTAATTCTTTAGCAATAATTTTTAATAAAGTACTTTTGCCACAACCATTAACTCCTAAAATTCCAATCCGTTCAGTTCTTTTAAATAAATAAGAAAAATTATTAAATAATGATAAATTATCATAATGCATGCTAATATTTTTAAGTTCAATTGTTTTTTTACCAAGTCTTGAAGCTGTGTTAATTATTTCAACTTGATTTATAGTTTGGATATCAGCAACACTATTTAATTGTTCAAAACGTTGTAATCTTTCTTTACTTTTAGTTGTTCTAGCTTGTACACCAGCCCGTACCCACTCGAGTTCTTTTTTTAAAAATAATTTTCTTTTTCGTTCACTAGCTAGAGCTTCTTCTTCACGCTTTGCTTTTAAATCTAAGAATTTAGAATAATTAGCTTCGTATTCATATATTTTGCTACGATCAATTTCTATGATTTTATTTGTAACCCTTTCTAAAAAATAACGATCATGGGTAACCATAAAAATAGCTTTATTCAACTTAATTAAATATTTTTCTAAATACTCAATCATCTCATTATCTAAATGATTAGTTGGTTCATCAAGAATTAATAGATCACAAGGTTTTAATAAAGTAATTGCTAGAGCAACACGTTTTTGTTGTCCGCCTGATAACTCTTTAATTAACTGTTCATGATTAGTAATTCCTAATTTATTTAAAATCGCTTTGATTTCATACTCATTAACTTTGTTTTGATCAATTATATCATAAACTTGTTTGATAATTGTATTGTTAGAATTAAAATCAGAATTTTGTGGTAAATATGAGATTTGTAGATCTTTTTTTTGAATAATATCACCTTGATAAGTTTCAATACCTGCAATAATCTTCAATAAAGTACTTTTGCCAGTACCATTAATACCAATTAAAGCAATTTTATCAGTTTCTTCTATCGAAAATGATACATTATCAACAATATTTTTAATTCCATTAGTTTTAGATAAATTATTTACACTTATTAACATACTATTAGCTCCTTAAATTAACTATATTCTATCATGTAATAGATATTTGTAAATGAATAATTTACATATATATTTGAAGCGATTATAAGTTTAAAATTATAGTGTAGTTGATGTATTTTGCTTTATAATATTATTTATTTTCAGGAATGAATTTTTGTTTATAATTAATGTGAAAATTTTAGAAAATAAAATGTAATAAATTACTTAATTATGAAAAAATATGTATTAAAGACTACAGGTTCTAGTTGAAATTAGGTTATAAATACATGAATTTATGGTAACCATAAAGTTTATACTAAGAGTATAGGAGGTAATTAATATGAATAAAGAAAAGGTTAGAGTAGTACAATATGGATGCGGAAAAATGGCAAAATATATTATTCGTTATCTATATGAAAAAGGTGCTGAAATTGTAGGTGCTATTGATGTTAATCCAGATGTAGTAGGTAAAGATGTTGGTGAATTTGCTCAACTTGGATTTAATCTAGGAGTCACTATTAGTGATGATGCTGATAAGGTTTTAGATGAATGTGATCCTGATATAGCAATAGTTACATTATTTAGTTTTATTGAGGATTGTTATCCATATTTTGAAAAATGTGTAAGTCGTGGAATTAATGTTATTACTACATGTGAAGAAGCTATTTATCCATGGACAACAGCTAGTAAACTTACTAATAAATTAGATGAATTAGCAAAGGAAAATGGATGTACTATCGTAGGTTCTGGGATGCAGGATATGTATTGGATCAATATGATAGGTGCTATAGCTGGTGGAGTTCAAAAAATTGATAAAATTGAGGGAGCAGTTTCTTATAATGTAGAAGATTATGGTTTAGCTCTTGCAAAAGCTCATGGCGCTGGTTTTACACCAGAACAGTTTGAAAAAGAATTAGCTCATCCAGAGACTTTGGAACCTTCTTATGTATGGAATTCAAATGAAGCTTTATGTAATAAAATGGGGTGGACAATAAAATCACAAACTCAAAAATGTGTACCTTATTTTTATGATGATGACTTATATTCAGAAACTTTGCAAGAAAATATTCCTCAAGGTAACTGTATTGGAATGTCAGCAGTGGTAACAACAGAAACATTCCAGGGACCAATAATAGAAACTCAATGTATTGGAAAAGTATATGGACCTGATGATGGTGATATGTGTGATTGGAAAATTATAGGAGAACCAGATGTTATTTTCTATGTTGAAAAACCAGCTACTGTAGAACATACATGTGCAACAATCGTTAATCGTATTCCTTCGGTTTTGCTAGCTCCATCAGGATATATAACAGTTGAAAAATTGGATGAGTTAGAATATTTATCTTATCCAATGCATTTATATTGTGAAGAATAGTTTTATTATTTAAAAAATAAAGCCCTGCTTTTACATTGAAAGCAGGGTGATTTTATTGGTGCTATATATCTAGTTAATGAGTGGATAGTATGCCAATACCAATATTTAAGTTGAAATATAGAGTGATGTTGATATTAATAGTTTAGTTAATTTATGTAGCTAAAAAGGCATGTACAAAGATTGATTTTATTGTTAGTGAATTGTTTTTTTAGAAACTAGCTAAAGATAAGATTATTTTAATACGAATTTGAGACTAATCAAAAATATAAATATGATAAAATAATAACAAGTGATCATTGCTGTTTTAATGGAAGGAGGGAATAACATGTCTTATAAATTCCAGCGGGCAGAGATTAAAAATAATAGTATTCCCAATTATGGAATACTTGATAATATTGTTTTTAATTTTATACTTACTTAAATCTAAGGATTAAGTAAGTATAACTGCTCGTATAACAGCGAAAAGGATGAGGTGTAGCTCATCCTTTTCATTTGGAATACTTGATTTACAACTATATTTTACCTGTTTATTAAAAAATATCAAGAATAATTTGATAATTATATTTATAAATTTTATTACTTGTATATAACATATAGTAGTAAACAGACTACTTGAATTAATGATGAAAGAAATATATATTTAAATAATTTTTTTGAAATAAAAAAAGTAACTATTTAAGCTACTTATTTATATATACTGGCAGAGGTAGTAGGAGTCGAACCCACATCAACGGTTTTGGAGACCGGTATTCTACCATTGAACTATACCTCTATTTCCAACTGCTTCATTATAATAACATAATTTTTTTTACTTGTAAATAAAAAAATAAAATGTTTTAAAAAATAAATATTTGTCTTAATAAATAAAATTATAAAATTCTTAAGAAATTCGTAAGATTTTTATAATTGAATGGGGTAAGAACATGGTTTATAATATGTGAGGTATTATTTTAGAGCATTACAAGGAGAGTGAAATAATGAATGAAAAACTATCTATAATAATAAATAAATTAGGACATAGTTTAGGAATTGTTTTATTAATGTGTGTAGTTACTACGATTTCATTCTATTTTTGGAGTGGTGGAATATATTTTAGCTCATATAATCTTAATAACAAATATAATATGATTATTGTACCAATAGTGATTATTATGGTTTTTGTTTTAATGTATTTTTTATATAAAAAAATAAAACAAATCGACTTAGAAAATAAACGTAAATATTATTTGATTTTAACTATTATTGCAATTGTAATTGTAGGATTACAAATATATAGTATTTATGCTATTCGTGTCAAACCAAGTTGGGATTTTGGTGTTGTTCATCGTGAAGCAATCAGTTTAGCCACTAAAACAAATCAGATAACAAATACATCTTATTTTAGTACTTATACAAATAATAATTTAATGTTATTAATGTTGACAGGAATATATAAATTTTTAGGATGGTTTAAAATTAACAACTATACAATTGCAAGTTGTTTTATTAATATGTTAATGATTGATATACCATTAATTATTAATTATTTTAGTGTAAAAAGGTTATTTGATCGTAATATGGTCATTATGTTTATGGTTTTAACGATGTTTTGTTTACCAGTATATACATATGTTCCTATTTTTTATACAGATACATATCCAATGATTTGGGGTTCTTTAATTGTTTTATTGTATATAAAAATTAATCAGACAAATAGTATTAAGGAAAAATATATTGAAGCAGTTTTAATGGGTATTTGTGCATTGATCGGTTTTGAATTAAAAGCAACAATTTTGATATTGTTAGTTGCTGTTATTTTTCATTATTTGTTTATTAATGAAGGAATAAAAAAGTTTATTATCATAGCTTTAGTAATAGCTTCATTTATTACTTCGATGTTTGTTTATAATAAAGTAATTGATAGTACTAATCTTTTTAATGAACTAGATTATGAAGCAGAAGCACTTCCATATATTCATTGGGTAATGATGGGATTAAATAAAACAGGAGGATTTAATCGTAAAGACTATAATTATTCTAAATCAATAATTGGAAAAGAGGCTAAACAAGAGGCAGCAATTCAAATAATTGGTGAAAGATTAAATGATTATGGATTTAGTGGTTTAGTTAAACATTTGGGAACTAAAATAAATTATACTTATGGAGATGGAACATATTATTCAGTTTCTCTTTTAGCACGTAAACCGATAAATACAGATTCTTTAGGTTATAATTTATTATCAAAAAATGGAAAGTATATAAATAAAACAATTTATCTTGCCAATAGTTATAATATCTTTATTTTAATGATGTTTATGTTATCAATGTTTAATGGGGTAAGAAAAAAGAAATTAGATTTATTAAGTTTTCTTCGAGTTTTATTATTTGGTTTAATGCTATTTTTGTTGATTTGGGAATCTAAACCTAAATATCTTGTAAATTTCTTACCAATATTTAATATTTTAGTTTTAGATGGAATGATATTTTATGAAAGTATTATTGAAAAGATAAAGAGGAGTAAGTTATCATGGATACATTAGCAATTATTGTACCTTGTTATAATGAACAAGAAGTTATTTTAACAACAATAAAACAAATCGATCAATTATTAACATCATTAATTAAAAAAGAAAAAATAGCTAATGATAGTTATGTAATATATGTTAATGATGGTAGTAATGATGACACATGGAATATTATTGAGAATAATTATAAAGTATATCAACATTTACAAGGATTAAATTTAGCAGGTAATGTAGGTCATCAAAATGCCCTGCTTGCTGGAATGCATCATGTTAGTGATAAGTGTGATATGGCAATATCAATTGATGCAGATCTTCAAGATGATATCAATGTTATTGAGCAAATGATTGATAAATATTATCAAGGATGTAATATAGTTTATGGAGTTAGAGATGATCGTAGCAGTGATACTGTTTTTAAACGTTTTACTGCTCAAACATTTTATAAGTTGATGCAGTTTTTAGGTGTTAAATCAATTTATAATCATGCTGATTTTCGTTTGATGGATAAACGTGCTTTGAAATTTTTAAAAGAGTATCCAGAAAGAAATTTATTTTTAAGAGGAATGGTTACATTATTAGGTCTAAATAGTGATTGTGTATACTATTCGCGTAAAGAAAGAGAAGCTGGTGAGTCAAAATATCCTTTAAAAAAAATGCTTTCTTTTGCATTTGATGGAATCACTTCCTTTAGTATAAAGCCAATAACAATGATTTTATTATTAGGAATAATTTTAATGTTTTTTTCTATAATAGCGATTATTTATACTTTATTTTCATACATAAATGGTCACAGTGTAGCTGGGTGGGCTTCATTAATGATTTCAATTTGGTTTTTAAGTGGGGTTCAATTATTTGGGATTGGTTTGGTAGGTGAATATATAGGAAAAGTATATCTGGAGACAAAAAGGAGACCACGATATCATATTGAAGATTGGTTAGGTGAAAAAGATGCTTAAAGGATATTATCAAAAATATCAACAGATTATTTTATATTTGTTTTTTGGAGTTGGCACTACACTAGTAAATATAGTAGTTTATTATATTTGTGGTCACATATTTGATTTATCTGTTTTTTTAAGTACTATTATTGCTTGGATATTATCAGTACTTTTTGCTTATGTAACAAATAAGATTTGGGTTTTTTCTTCATATCATAATGGGATAAAAGCTATTTTAATTGAGCTTGTGCGTTTTGTTAGTTGTCGTATAACAACAGGATTGATAGATTTAGTTATTATGGTAGTATTTTGTACATGGCTAAGTTTTAATGATTTAGTAATTAAAATTATTTCTAATGTAATAGTTATTATAATTAATTATATATTAAGTAAATTAATTGTTTTTAAGGAATGATAATAACCTATGTTAATTCTATTTTTATTCATATGATAAAGTAGAAGGAGGAATTAAATGAATAGATTAGAATTAGCTATTTCATCAATTAAGTGTCAAAGATTTGATAAAATATATCCAATTATGAAAGCTTTTCATAGAGGAACAATTTTTGAAGAATTGGATTTGCCATGGGGTGAAATTCGAAGATGAAAAATAATGATTTATTAATGCAAATTATGATGTTAGATTTTGCAGTTCAAGATGCATCACTATTTTTAGATACTCATCCTTGCGATGAAGAAGCGATGAGATATTTTAATGAAGCAGCAACACGTTTAAAAAATGCTAAAAGAGAATATCGTAATCAAGGAAATGTTTTAGTTAACCGTGAAATTGATGCCTATCAAAATGGTTATTTGAATAGTCCTTGGCCATGGGAAGGTGACAGAAAATGTGGTTGTATGAAAAACGTTTGCAATATCCAGTAAATATTACTAAACCTGATGCAAAAGCTGCTGCTGTTATCATTGATCAACTAGGTGGTCCTGATGGTGAATTAGCTGCTGCACTTAGATATTTGTCACAACGTTATACTATGCCTTATCCTGAAATTCAGGCTTTATTGACAGATATTGGAACTGAGGAATTAGCACATGTTGAAATTATCAGTGCTATTTTATATCAATTAACTACAGATTTAACAATTGATGAAATTAAAGCACAAGGATATGATAAATACTTTGTTGATCATACATTAGGTATTTATCCTCAAGGTGCTAATAATGTGCCTTTTACAGCTGCTTATTTTCAATCTAAAGGAGATCCAATTACAGATTTAACTGAAAATATGGCAGCAGAGCAGAAGGCAAGAACAACTTATGATAATATCTTAGCACTTGTTGATGATGAAGAAATAAAAAAACCAATTCGTTTTTTAAGAGAACGTGAAATCGTTCATTATCAAAGGTTTGCAGAAGCATTAGAAATTGTCAAAAAGAATTTGAATTGTGAAAATTATTATGCTTTTAATCCTGCATTTAGAAATGGTAAATGTAGAAAATAGAGTAAATAGGTCTACTTTTTTGTAGACCTATTTTGCAGTAGTGTGATAAGCATGGCATGAATTCAGTTGGAGATAAACCAATCACAGGTATTTACCGCCAAGTGTAGTGAATTACAAGCTGTTAGCGATGGTGTTATCTTGAATTTGGAATATTATTGTTTATAAGTTGTAAAAATCTTGAGTTTTGATTTATAGGCGTAGACTCATTATGTATTTTATTTGTAATTTTATCATCAACAATATGAATATTAACTAGATATATATTATGTCTACTACTAAAGAAAAGAATCACAATCTTTCTTTAATCATGATTCTTTTGTACAGTTTATAAATTATTAGTATCTAAAATCCTGAAATATAGGTTATTATAGATTACCGTTTTTATAAGTTTTAAAGAAATTAATCAATTCTTTTTTAGTAACATATGATTTATTTAATGTTTTTTCAAAAATAAATTCAAGTGTTTCTGCTTTTTTTATAAAATCTTTATTACAGTCTAGAGCGCCAGTAGACTTTTTATCACTTAAATTATAAACATACTTACCATCTGTAGATACAACTACAGATTTATCATAGTCAACATAATAACAATACATCATACTTAGAGTATTTTCATCAAATGGTTCATAATATAGATTATATAAGAAAACTATTCCAAATAACTCATCATCATTCATTAATGAAGTAATAGTCATATTTTCTGAATCAGTCAAACTACTAATATATTTAAAATTTAAATCCCCATCTTAACTTTCTACAAATGAGAATTTGTTATTTTTAAAAGCATTAATAACCTCATCATTTGTTAGTGGTTTTTGTTCATTATAAGTATTAGTCGATTCCTTTTGTATTATTGGTGATTTTTCAGTATCGAACCAAACTAATGAGTCCATTAAATCGTCTTCTTTCATTTCTAAATCATTAAGCATATCTTCATATTCTTTTTTTATACTATCAGCTATTTTGATTTGTTTACTACATTTAGTCTCACCTGAATCACTTTCATAATCAACAGTACAATGATTGATATCTGTACCATCTTTTATTAAAATACTAGCATTTCTTGTCTTTTCTTTAAAATTTACCCAATAAGTACCATCTTCATTTGAAAAATGTAGTTGACCAGGTTTTTTAGTATCTTTATCAAAATAAATTGTTAATGTATATTTTTGTTGATTAGAAGATACATTGGCTTATTAATTACACGAACATCGCTGAAGGATTTTATTATGTTTTCTAAAAGATAAATAAAGTAATCTGAATAATTTTAGTGTATATAATAATGGAGGTAATTTTTATGACAAAAGAATTATGTAATGATTTTAAAAATGATGTTTTATTCAATTATTTACTACGTGATGACTTAGATTCTGATTGTAGCTTTATGCTCAAGCTCTTTATTGAAAATATCCTTAATATCAAATATGAACATGTGACTGTTCTTAACTCTGAACAAGATATGATTTATGATGTTAAAGTAAAGACAGATAATGGCGATATTATTGATTTTGAAATGCAGAACTCTGCTTTTTCCAAAGAGCATTACTACCATTTTTACACTTATGGAAGTGCTTTATTAGTATCACAAGTAGAAGAAGGAAAGGAGTATCTTGAAACAATAAATCCAGTATATCAAATTATTTTTATTGATGATATTGATGAAGATAATCTAAAACTTATTGATACATATAGAAGTGCTGATGCGGATGGAAATATAGAAAAGCATAATCTTATTACTAGAAGTTATGTACAGTTGCCATATATAAATAACATTAAGAAAGAAAAAGGATTAAAAGAGATGACAGAAATAGAATTGGCAATTTACATCCTAAAAAATGGGATAGATGATGAAGTAGATGCCTTAACAAATAGCAAAGTGGTTAAGATTATGAAAAAGAAGTTGGAAATGTTTAATGAAGATGAACATTTAAGGGATATGTATTATAAAAGAGGAGCAAATGAATTTTAAAAACAGTTGATGTGTGAAGAAAGTGTATAAAAAGGTTCGACAGCAAGTAGATGAAATAAATATTGTTAGAATTAACATTATTGATCAAAAAGCATGGAAGGATTTAAAACCGCCATGCTTTCTTTTTCGAATAATATTTATTTAATAAAGATAAATTATATTGATTTAATCGTAACTTTGTGACATAATAATATGACTTTAATAAAAAGGAGTTAAACTAATGATATCAACACAAAATGTATCTTTACAATATGGCGATCGTGCTTTATTTGAAAATGTAAGTGTTAAATTCACTGATGGTAATTGTTATGGGATTATTGGTGCTAATGGAGCTGGAAAAAGTACTTTTTTAAAAATCTTAGCTGGTGAAATTGAACCTAACAAAGGTGAAGTGGTTTTAGAGCCCCATAAACGTTTATCAGTTTTGAAACAAGATCACTTTGCTTATGATGAAAATGGTGTTGTAGAAACAGTTATCATGGGTAATAGACGTCTTTATGAAATCATGCAGGAAAAAGAAGTATTATATTCTAAACCTGATTTTAATGATGAAGATGGGATCAAATTAGCTGAACTTGAGGGTGAATTTGCAGAAATGGATGGATGGAATGCTGAAGTTGATGCAGAAATCATGCTTAATGGTTTAGGAATTGGCGAAGAATTACATAATTTAAAAATGAAAGAGTTAGATGGGAATCAAAAAGTAAAAGTTTTACTTGCACAAGCTTTATTTGGTAATCCTGATGTTTTATTATTAGACGAACCAACAAACCATCTTGATCTTGATAGTATTCGCTGGTTAGAAAATTTTTTAATGAACTTTAAAAATACCGTTATTGTCGTTAGTCATGACCGTTATTTCTTAAATAAAGTTTGTACACATATTGCAGATATTGATTATTCAAGAATTCAATTGTATGTCGGTAATTATGATTTTTGGTATGAATATAGTCAATTACAGTTACAACAAGCTAAAGATCAAAATAAAAAAGCTGAGGCTAAAAAGAAAGAATTAGAAGAATTCATTGCTCGCTTTTCAGCTAACGCTTCAAAAGCTAAGCAAGCTACATCAAGAAAAAAATTATTAGATAATTTAGAAATGGTTGATATAAAACCATCACTTCGGCGTTATCCATTTATTGCTTTTAAACCAGGACGTGAAGTTGGGAATATTGTTTTAAAAGTGGAGGGATTATCAAAAACAATTGATGGTGTTAAATTATTAAATAATGTTAGTTTTTCTATCAATCCTAAAGAGAAAGTAGCTTTTGTTGGTGATGTTAAAGCAACAGAAACATTCTTTAAAATCATTATGGGAGAATTAGAACCTGATGAAGGAACGTTCCAATGGGGAATAACAACATCACAATCATATTTTCCTAAAGATAATTCAGAATTTTTTAATAACTGTGACTTAACTTTAGTAGACTGGTTACGTCAATTTTCAGTTAAAGATGAATATGAACAAGATTTAAGAGGATGGCTGGGAAGAATGTTATTCTCTGGAGAAGAAGCATTAAAAAAAGCTTCAGTATTATCTGGAGGAGAAAAAGTTCGTTGTATGCTAGCTAAAATGATGATGGCAGAGGCTAATGTTTTGGTTTTAGATGAACCAACTAATCATCTTGATCTAGAATCAATTCAAGCTTTAAATCAAGGTTTAATTAATTTTAAAGAAAATATTTTATTTACTAGTCATGATCATCAATTTGTTCAAACAATTGCAAATCGAATTATTGAATTTAATGAATTTGGTATTTTGGATCGTTTGTCTACATATGATGAATATTTAGAATACAAAGAAAATAACAAGTAGGTCTAGGTATCTACTTTTCTTTTGTGTATAATATAAATAAGTGATCAAGGAGGACAATTATGAATAATACAATTAAAGAATTATTTGATCGTAAATCAGTTCGAGTATACCAGGATAGACCAATTGAAGCAGATAAAAAACAGTTGATTATAGATGCTGCAATACAAGCACCAACAGCAGGAAATATGACTTTATATTCAATTATTGATGTACAAGATCAGGTAATTAAAGATAAATTAGCAAAAACATGTGATAATCAGCCATTTATTGCTAAAGCACCACTGGTACTTATTTTTGTGGCAGATTATCAAAAATGGTATGATGCTTTTAAATATTACCATAGTGAAGATGAAGTGCGTTCACCATCATATGGGGATTTTCTTTTAGCATATAGCGATACTTTGATTGCTGCTCAAAATGCAGTTGTAGCCGCTGAAAGTATGGGAATTGGAAGCTGTTTTATTGGTGATGTTATAGAACAATATGAGATTCATCGTGAACTGTTAAATTTACCACAGTATACTGCTCCAGTAGGAATGCTGGTAATGGGTTATCCAACTGATCAGCAGCTTCGTCGTAGTAAGCCAGCGCGTTTTGATTCAAAATATGTTGTTAGTGTTGATCAATATGAAAGGTTTGATAATGAAAAATTAGTGAAGATGTTTGATGATCGTGCTAAACTTGCTAATCGTAGTAGTGGGAGGGTTTTTGTAGATGATATATATAATCGTAAATGGACTAACCCTTTTATTGAAGAAATGACACGTTCATCTAAATTATGGATTGAGCAATGGGGAAAAGAGGATGAAGAATCTTAGGGTTCTTTTTTCTTTAGATAAGTATTGACAATTTAATTGATATGATTATAATGTATAGCATGCTATCTATTTGAGGAGGAGACAATATGCCTAATGATAAAATTGGTTTTTTAATTAAACAGGTTCATATTCTTCAAGAACAACGTTTAAATAAAAAGTTTGAACGGTTTGGTTTAACTGGAGCTCAAACATTTACCCTAGTTAGTTTATTTAAGGCACGAGAAAGAAATGAAAAATTAAATCAAAAAGATTTAGAAAGAATTCTAGATATTTCTAATCCTACAGTAACAGGAATTTTAAATCGCTTAGAGGTAAAAGGGTTGATTAAACGTGTTCCATGTATCCATGATGCAAGAATTAAATACATTGAGGTTACAAAAAAAGCAATTGAGTTAGATAGAGAAATTCGTAAAACTTTTGAAGAATCGGAATATGAATTAGTAAGCTCTTTGTCTTTGGAAGAAATAGATAGATTAGGTGAATATTTGGTTAAAATATTAAGAAGTAATTCTTAATATTTATTTTAATCAAATTCATAGCTAGCTATATATAGGAGGTAGGCAAATGTTAAAAACACTTTTAACACAAGTAAAAGAATATAAAAAAGTTGCTATTTTAACCCCGATACTAGTTATTTTGGAGGTTATTTTAGAGGTTGCTATTCCTTTTTTTATGTCAATGATTATTGATAAAGGAATTAATGTGAATGATTTAGATGTAGTAATAAAAATAGGGGTTATAATGCTGATCGCTTCTTTTGTTTCATTATTAGCAGGAGCGTTAGCTGGTAAATATGCTGCTAAGGCTTCAACAGGATTTGCTAAAAACTTAAGAAAGGCAATGTATTATAATATTCAGGATTTCTCTTTTGCTAATATTGATAAATATTCAACTGCTGGTTTAGTAACTCGTTTAATGACAGATGTTACAAATGTTCAAAATGCTTTTCAGATGATAATTAGGATGTGTATTAGAGCACCATTAATGTTGATTTGTGCAATGACGATGGCTTTTATTATTAATGCACAACTTGCATTAATATTTGTAGTTGCAATTATCTTTTTAGGAATTGTTCTGACTTTTATTATGACAAGAGCTCATCCATTATTTAAACGTATTTTTAGAACTTATGATGATTTAAATGCATCTGTTCAAGAAAATATTAGTGGGATTAGAGTTGTTAAAGCATATGTACGTGAAGAATTTGAAGATCAAAAATTTAAAAAGACATCTGGTTTAATTTATAAGTTATTTCTTAAAGCAGAGAATTATTTAGTTTTTAATCAGCCTTTGATGCAATTTACAGTTTATGGCTGTATTATTATGATTTCCTGGTTTGGGGCTCATATGATTGTTGGAGGAACTTTGACTACTGGTGAATTAACAAGTATGTTTACTTATGTAATGATGATTTTAATGAGTTTGATGATGTTATCAATGGTTTTTGTGATGATTGTTATGTCAATTGCATCTGCTCAAAGAATTAGTGAGGTTATTAATGAAAAATCCACTTTGCATAATCCTAGTAGTCCTGATTATAAAATAAAAGATGGTTCGATTGATTTTAATCATGTCTACTTTTCGTATTTTGATGATCAGGATGAAGTTAATCTAAGAGATATTAATGTTCATATTAAATCTGGACAAACAATAGGAATAATAGGTGGTACTGGAAGTGCTAAATCAACTTTTGTTCAATTAATTCCTAGATTATATGATGTTACTAAAGGAGAAGTATTTGTTGGTGGTAAAGATGTTCGTAGTTATGATTTAAATACTTTAAGAAATGAAGTTGCTATGGTATTACAAAAAAATGTATTATTTTCAGGAACTATTAAAGAAAATTTACGTTGGGGTAAAAAAGATGCTACAGATCAAGAAATTGAACATGTATGCAAATTAGCACAAGCAGATGAATTTATTCAACGTTTTCCAGATAAATATGATACTTATATAGAACAAGGTGGTAGTAATGTATCTGGTGGACAAAAACAAAGATTATGTATTGCTAGAGCATTATTGAAAAAGCCTAAAATACTGATTTTAGATGATTCAACTAGTGCAGTTGATACAAAGACAGATGCTTTGATTCGTAAGGCGTTTAGGGAAGAAATTCCTGGGACAACAAAGATTATTATTGCTCAAAGAATAAGTTCTGTTGAAGATGCTGATTTAATAATTGTACTAGATGATGGTAAAATTAGTGCTATGGGAACTAATCAGGAATTATTGAAAACTTGTGAAATTTATCAAGATATATATCAGACTCAAAAGAAAGGGGGAAGCCTAAGTGAATAAAAATCAGATGAAAACATTAAAAAGGTTATTTGATTTTGTTATTTCTAGACATCGTAATGCTTGTATTTTGGTGTTAGTTTTAATTATTATAAGTACGATTGCCAATGTTGCAGGTTCTATCTTTATAAAGAGTTTAATTGATGACTATATTACACCATATCTAAGTATGTCAAACCCAAATTTTAATCCTTTATTAAATGCAATTTTAAAAATGATTGCTATTTATGGAATTGGAGTTATTGCTACTTATGTATTTAATAAGATCCTGATCAAGGTATCCCAAGGTTCTTTAAAAGAAATAAGAGATACGATGTTTGAACATATGGAACAGTTACCAATAAAATATTTTGATACTCATAATCATGGAGATATAATGTCTATCTATACAAATGATGCAGATACATTAAGACAGATGATTTCACAAAGTATCCCTCAGGTTATTGTATCAGCAATGACAATTATAAGTGTTTTTATTTCCATGCTGGTTATCAGTATTCCTCTTACTATTATTAGTGTGATTATGGTTTTTGTGATGCTTGAGGTATCTAAACATGTTACTAATAAAAGTGGTAAGTATTTCTTTGAGCAACAAACTAATCTTGGTAAAGTTAATGGTTTTATTGAAGAAATGATGGAAGGACAAAAAGTTGTTAAAGTCTTTACTCATGAACAAGAAGCAAAATTAGATTTTGATAAAGTAAATGAACAATTATTTGAAAGTGCTTATGCCGCAAATAAATATGCTAATATTTTAATGCCAATAATAGGGAATTTAAGTTATGTTAGTTATGTATTAGTTGCTATTATTGGTGGTGTACTTGCAATTAATGGTTATACAGATTTAACAGTAGGGACACTAGCTTCATTTTTACAATTGAATAGATCGTTTAATCAGCCAATTGGTCAAATTTCTCAACAAGTTAATATGGTTTTAATGGCTTTAGCAGGGGCTAGTCGAATTTTTGCTTTAATGGATGAAGAAGTTGAAGTTGATGAAGGGCATGTTACACTAGTTAATGCAAAAGAAAGTGCAGATGGCTCATTAATACCAGTAAAACATCGTACTGGTATTTGGGCATGGGAACATAAACGACCTGATGGATCAGTTGAATATGTTCGATTAGTAGGTGATGTTCGTTTTCATGATGTGACATTTGGTTATAACGATAATAAGACGATTTTATATGATATGAATTTATTTGCAAAACCTGGTGAAAAGTTAGCTTTTGTAGGAGCAACAGGTGCTGGGAAAACTACAATTACAAATTTAATAAATCGTTTCTATGATATTCAAAAGGGTTCAATCACATATGATGGTATAGATATTAAACTAATTAAAAAAGCTGATTTAAGAAAGTCCTTAGGAATAGTTTTACAAGATACACATTTATTTACAGGAACGATCATGGATAATATTCGCTATGGTAAACTTGATGCAACTGATGAAGAATGTGTTGCGGCAGCTAAGCTGGCAAATGCACATGAGTTTATTATGCATTTAGAACATGGTTATCAAACAATGCTTAGTGGTGATGGTTCAAGTTTATCACAAGGACAATGTCAGTTATTAGCTATTGCTCGAGCTGCAGTTGCTAATCCGCCAGTATTGATTTTAGATGAGGCTACATCAAGCATTGATACTCGAACAGAAAGTATTGTTCAAAGTGGTATGGATAAATTGATGGAGGGTAGAACAGTATTTGTTATTGCTCATCGTTTATCAACGATTAAAAATTCTGATGCAATCATGGTTCTTGATCAGGGAAGAATTATTGAACGTGGTGATCATGATAAATTGATTAAAGAAAAAGGAACTTATTATCAATTATATACTGGTGGTTTAGAATTAGATTAAATTAAAATCGAAACCTTATTTAAATAGGTTTCGGTTTTTAAGTTTTGATAAAATAATAAATATGACAATAAATATAGAGAGGATAATTACATGTATAACTGAAAATTCATTAATAATAAAGTTGCCTGAAAAGAAACTATTTAAAGACATTTTATTGATAAAGGGGATATCTATGATTCCAATGCCTAAAGGAAAAGCTAGGCTGGCACAAAGTATAAAAAGAGCAGGATATGTATTTTTTACTATTTGCGAAATCATAAAGATAAGAGTTATTGTTATATATATCATAAATAAGCGAATTAAATAGAGTAAGATAATTTGGTAAATTAAAGGTACATGTAAAGCAATATTTGATAATTCCAGAATAGCCTGATTAGATACAGTTATATTAGATAGACCATATTTTTGAATAATGTAAACAAGTTGAGGGGTATATGTAATAAATGTACATAGAGTGGAAATCAAAATACATAATTTCCATTTTTGTTTAAATAACTTTTTACTTCCATTTTTTTGTACGCTAATGAGTTTGATCATATCAGAAGAATATTCGCTAGCAATAAAAGGTGTAAATAAAATGATAAGTGTTAAAATTAAAAGTAGCATTAAAGTAAAATCAGTTTTATAATTATCAAAGCCTTTTCCAAATAACTCTAAATATCCAGTTTCGTAAATAATGGGATAATCAGGATTTTCAAGGACGTAGTTCACTCGTTCAAGAACTCTTTGAAAAGCTCTTTCACTTAATAATTGGGTAGAGACGTAATTATCAATTGCATTTTTTTCATTTTCACTGATTTTGCCAGATTGTAGATCAAGGGATGCTTGACTGCTTTTTTGATGAAGCTCTTCAAATCTTTTTGTTTCTTTTTCAATAATCTGTTGTTTTTTTGTATCATATGGACCATTTAGAACAGACATATAATTTTTATAATAATATTCATCTTCAGAAATATCATGGTTAATATTCATTGTATACCAGGATGTAGTGATACTAAATATAATTAGGATAATTAGTCCTTTTTGAAGAACTAGTAATTTGTAACATTCATGATAGAATATACTGACATTTGTTTTAAAATTATTTTTTCTTTTTGGATGCCAGGATGTTAATGTGTCTGTTGTTTTATCTTTAGAAAATACATAGATATTTAAGAAGGTAAAAAATGGGAGAATGATAGAAATAATGATCCAAAAAATTGTTATGGTATTAATTGGATAGCCAATAATATTGAGATTTAAATAGGTTTGATAGATGGGGTTTACTAGTAAATAGGGAATGATATTGATATATTTTAAAATAGTAAAGGTAGAATTATCTGGTATTGTTAGATATAGAGTGAAAGATATACCAAATAAAAGAATAGTTAAAAAGTATAATTCAATAGTTTTCTTTGACATTAGGGCAATGAATAAAAATATCATTCCTATAAGCGAATAAATACATATTTTTGAAACAAGAAATAAAAGTAAGTATTGACCTGTTGAAATAGCCAAAGTTGAAGTTGTAAAACTAGTGATAGATTGAATACTAACAGATAAAGGGAGAGAGCCATTTTTTATACAACTAACAAAGATATTACTCCCCCAAAATAATAAGACTGTCATAAGTGACATTAAAAGAATTACAGAAGTTTTAGCAGTAATCAAACCCGTTCTTCCCTTTTTGGTAGATTTTAATAAAAAGAAGAGCTGATGTTCTTTTTCATATATAAGAAGAGAACTTATGATAAAGAATATAAAAGCTAGCGCAATAAGGTCAGTAGGAGCAAAATCAATTGAATCGATAAATGCATTAACATTTGTGAATGTGAGTTTTACATTGTCTAATCCTTGATAGTCTTTAATTGTTTTATTAGCATTTCTTTTTTGAAAATCACTTTGATTTTTAAAGATTGCAACTTGTGAGTCTTGACTGCTTTGTTTTATTGAAGTAAGAAAATCGGGATAAGAAGATATTTTATTCCATTGTTTATTTAAGTTGTTGAAAAGCTCTAATTCTCCCATAAAACTATGGGTATATTTGTATTCATTGATATTATTGAATATAAGTGATTGATAATATTCTTCAATAAATGTGCCTTTTTTATCATCATTTAGAGTACTGATTTTATGATAAGCTTTTTGATAATTGGCAGCATTATAATATTCACCAGGGTTTGTAGCTGCTAATAAACCGATATTTATTACAAGGGCGATGATAAGGGCGAGTATACATGATTTATTACGTAAAATTTTATGAAATTCTTGAAAGAAGATATGCATATTATCCTCCTTTCTTTTCGTCACTGAAGTGATATAAATAAACATCTTCAAGATTTGGAATTGATTCTTGATAATGATAGCCAATAGGTGGTTGATCAGTTAAAATACGAACTAATAAGCCATTAGCTTGTTGAGTAATATTACTTATTAGATATATATCTTGTACTTTTTTTAGCTCTTTTTCTTCAATAAATATTTCAAAAACTTTTCCTTGGATAGATTTACAAAATTCTAAGGGAGATTGATGGTTTAAAATACTACCATTTTTTATAAGAATAACTTCTTTAGCAATATGTTCAATATCAGATACAACATGGGTAGCAAAAAGAACGATTTTATCACCTGCTATTTCAGATATGATATTTCTAATTCGAATCCGTTCTTTAGGATCAAGTCCAGCAGTTGGTTCATCTAAAATAATAATATCAGGCTGGTTCATAATAGCTTGTGCGACGAGAATTCTTTGTTTCATTCCGCCAGAATATTGTCCTAATAAACGATGGGCATCTTTTTGTAGATTGACAATTTTTAAAACACGTTCAATCTCAGTTTTAGTTGTTTTTTTATCCATTCCTTTTAAAGCTGCCATGTAATTTAAAAAGCGATAAGCATTAAATTGTTCATATAAACCCTGTTGTTGAGGCATATAACCTAAAATAGCTCGATAATCTTCATTTAATTCACTGATATTTTTACCATTGTATAAGATACAGCCATTACTAGGTTTTAAATTACCAGTTAAAAGATTAATAAGTGTTGATTTTCCTGCACCATTTGAACCTAAAAGAGCATAAATACCTGGAGTTAATGTTAGATTAATATTATTTAAGGCTAATAAATTTCCATATGATTTAGATAGATGTTGTATTTCTATTTTCATAACTTATTTCCTCACAATCTTTATGATTATATTTTTACTATAACATAAAAAAAGAGAAAAAATTATTTTCTCAATTAAATGGTTAAATATCTGATTAAATGGTTATTTTTTTAATAATGTACTTTTTTAGTTATATATTTATTGGAATTGTTTTTTATTTTTTGATTTTATTGATAATTGAGATCAAAAGTCTTTTTACACTAATTAGGAATCAAAATACTTATTAGCTTTGGGGTATTCAATAAAATTGAGCTCTTTATCTAATTGATAGATTATATGTATAAATTCTTAATTTATCTATTATTGCGATTTCAATTCCTATTTTTTATTAGAATTAAATTTAATAATAGTAAAATAAAAAGATTATTAAAAAGCTATTATCATTAATATATGACGATAGCTTTTATGCATGTTTAATTCGATCTTTTTCTTCAGCTGCTTTAGCATCATTAAAACGATCAAGTGTTCCTACTAAATATCCAGTAATTCTTCTAATTCTTTCAAAGTTTTGGGGCTGGAATACATAATCCAGATCAACATCTTCACCATCAATTGTGATTGAAAGTGATTTTAGGGTTTCATCAGGATGCTTATTTTCTAGATATTTTATATATGCTTGAATTTCTTCTTCATCCATATATCCATTTTTTACTTCTACTTGAACATTATCAAAATCTTTCATTAAAATATCACCTCAAAAACATTATAACAGTTTAAAAAGTTTTTAACATCTAAAATGCACTATTATAACCAGTAACAAATAATCATAAAGATAATCATTGAAAGAATAATCGATAGAACCTGGTTGATTTTCTTAAACATGTATTTCATACTAACTTTACATTCCTTTCTATCTGTAGTTATAAGACATACATAGTTATAAATAATCATTAAGTAAGTGGTTTTTTATTTGAATGTACTAGATTTATTTAGATTATCATCAGTATATTATATGTATATACTAATGATATTAGTCATAGCATTAGACTAGATAAAATACATAGTTAGTAAGCGCCAAATAAAATAGTGGATAGAAATAAAATAAATCATGATCAATAATTATAGTAGTTTTAGAAAACTAGAATTACTATATTAAGTATCTTTAGGTACTCAACAGACTATATATAGTAATTTGAGTACCTAATTTTACTATACAAGGATGGTGAGATTATGAATGTTCTGAATATTAATAACGATATCAAAACAATGGATGCAAAAAATAAAAGAATGTAGAGAAAGCGGTCTTTCAATTAAAACGTGGTGCAGGCAGAACTGCGTCTGTGAACAGGCCTGCTATAAACGGCTCAAGAAATTAAGAACATTAGCTGTTGAATCAGGTGCTGTTTCTGTTCCAACCTTTATTTCTGTGGATCAAGGTAATCTGAAAAAAGAAAATATTATTATTACTAAAGGTGATATTCGTATTGAATTTTCTTGTCATACAGACATAAAAACGATAACTAACATTATTGGAGCCTTACTATGTTAGGTGACATATCCCATGCTGAACATATCTATATAGCTGTTGGGTATACGGATATGCGCAAACAGATCGACGGCCTATCAGCTATTGTTCAACAGAATTTCAAGCTCGATCCGTTTTCTAATTCCTTATTTCTATTTTATGGTAGAAATACGAAAATTATGAAGGCGCTGTATTGGGAAGGTGATGGATTTGTAAGACATGAAGTTATTTATGAACCAGCTAAATTATATGTAAAAGATATTTACAGAAAAACATATGAATGCCGTAACTGTAGAAAAAATGGTAAAGGTGTCATGCTTAAAGCAGGGACACCTAAGCCAGCTATTCCTCACTCATTTACATCACCAAGTGTACTGTCACAAGTAATCATCGATAAATATGTCAATCATATGCCGCTATATAGACAGGAATCAGAATGGAAACGATTAGGACTGGAATTATCCAGAACAACAATGGCTAACTGTGTTATCATTGCCACTAAGGAATATTTCATTCCCATAGTGAATAGAATGCATGAATTGATGATGCAGGAATCACATATCCATTGTGATGAAACACCAGTTCAAGTATTGAACGAATCAGGTAAGAAAGCTACTTCTAGATCATATATGTGTGGGTATATTCAAGTATCAGAGAAAGTAAAAGACCTATTAAGATATTTGAGTATAAGCCTGACAGAAAAGCCACGAATCCACAACAGTTCTTAAAAGAATTTGATGGTACTATCATCACGGATGGTTATTATGGATATAACCACATAGAAGGTATAACTAACGCATACTGTTGGGCACATGCCAGAAGGAAGTTCTATGACGCACTGCCTGTAGATATAAAAAATGCATAAGGCACCCTCGCAAATACAGCTATAAAAAAAATAGCTAAACTATTTGTGATAGAAAAGAAAATCGAGACATTATCACCTGACGAAAAGGTGAAAGTGTGTCAAGAAAGATCCAAGCCATTAGTTGATGACTTCTTTTTGTGGTGCACAAATAG
>OFHM01000414.1_pt1 | contig 38105 bp, 32 predicted proteins | sample 1521311 | NCBI WGS metagenome assembly OFHM01 (sample SAMEA3504083, study PRJEB24116) | mouse gut metagenome | biome: mouse gut; feature: mouse-associated habitat; material: faeces | place: Denmark | collected 2011 | reverse complement strand
AAAATCCACCAGTTCTTCCAGTTCCTCTTTTTCCTCTTTCAGGCCTGCCACACTTCCAAACGTCACTTTTTTATTCTCGTCAGTGGTCATTTTGGCCCGGCTCTTGCCAAAATTCATCATTTTGCTTCCGCCTCCGGAAGCCGCTGATGCGTGATTGGTCATCATAATATAGAAAACAAACAGTACAGCAAACAAAATCAGAGTGGGAAGTATGGAAATCAGCCAGTTTTCCTCCGGCATCTCCTTCACCACATAATCTGCAAAATCATAGGATTTCATGGTTTCCTGCAATGTATTGATATCCGATACATACAGCACTTTCCCGCCGCCTTTGCCGGAATCTCCTTTCAGCGTTACATCCGCCTGGCCGCTGGGTACTTCCCGGTTCTGGGAAACCACCACTGACACCACATTTTCACTTTTCAGATCCTGTTCAAACTGTGCATAAGTATACAGGCCATTCTGCCCGAAACCGGAGGAACTGTCCCGCAGAATCCAGAGCAGCGCCAGAACGGCGATGGCTGCAAGATACAATCCAAACGCCCGGTTGCGTTTCTGTGCATTCATATTTCTTATGCCTCCTCTCTCATTGACTGTCTTTTTTAATCATTTATTTCTACTACTCCCACATAGGGAAGATTTCTGTAATGCTGCATATAATCAAGGCCATAGCCCACCACGAATTCATCCGGTATCTCAAATCCGGTATAATCCACATGCACATCTGTCACCCGGCGTTCCGGCTTATCCAGTAATGTGCACAGTTTCAGGCTTTTGGGCTTCCTGCTCTTCAGATTCTCCAGTAAATAGCTTAACGTCCTGCCGGAGTCCACAATATCTTCCACCACCAGTACATGCTTTCCTTCAATGGCTTCATCCAGATCCTTGATGACTTTTACCACACCGCTGGATTTGGTGTGATTGCCATAGCTGGACACGGACATAAAATCAAGGGAGACCGGCACCGTCAGCCTTTTTGCAAGCTGGCAGGTAAAAAACACTCCGCCTTTGAGCACGCTGACCAGATGAACTTCCTCCCCGTTATAATATTCACTGATTTCTTTTCCCATCTCACAGATTCTTTTTTCCACTTCTTCTTCTGAAATTAGCACACGAACTTTCTCACTCACAAATATTTCCTCCATATACCCGTATCTCAAGAATTCTTCTGGTGTCCTCTGTCACTTTTACATCTTCGCCAAGCCTGCTGCCGATCACCCAGACCACATGGGTCTCGTCTGTAAGCAGCAGCATATGTTCCCGCTTCGGCCCCGGTATTTTTTCATCAATGAAAAATTTTTTCAGTTTTTTTCGTCTGCCCTCCGGGCCAATCACCAGAAAATCTTTTTCCCGACGTGTTCTTAACAGCATGGTGCCTTTTATTTTATCATAGTCCAGCCATTTCGTATACATCTTTTTGGGAATTTCTTCATTTTGAAGATTATTTTCCAGTATTCGGGTGTGTATTTCATATCCCCGGAAAGGAATTTTCAGAATTCCTTCCGGCGGCAGTATCCAGGTTTTCTTTGCATCCCATACAGCACAGGATTTTTCATCGGATATTTCCTTATCCTTTTTAAGCTCCACTCCGTCATAGGTCCGCACTCCTTCCACCCCGCAGGGAAAAGAAAGTTTCCTGCCCGTCTGCTTTTCAAACAGTTCCCGCAGACTCTGTACATGGCGCCCGGAAATATCCCGGCTGCTGCCTGCGGTTTCCGCCAGGACCTTGTGCAGAAGGGATTTCTGCAGAACCGGTTTTTCCTCTGTTATCTTCCCGGAAATACATACGGTCTGCAAATCCCGGCGGATGTATCTGTCCTTTCTTTCTTCTGTCAGCTCCCGCACCAGCGCCTCTGCCTCCGCCGCCTGTTCCGCCGCCTGGTTCATATGGGCCACAGCCTCAGAATTGATTTCCTCCAGCACCGGCAAAATCTGATGCCTGACTCTATTTCTGGTATAATCCAGTGTTTCGTTTGTTTTGTCCTGGCAGAATATCTGGCCTTCTGCCGCCAGAAATGCTTCGATTTCTCTGCGCTTTACACACAGCAGCGGGCGGATAATGTTATCACGCACAGGGGGGATTCCGCACAGGCCTTTAAGCCCCGTACCCCGTGCCAGATGAAACAGTATGGTTTCCGCACAGTCATTCTGATTGTGGGCCACCGCAATTCTGTCAGCTCTGAATATTTCGGCTGCCTGCTCAAAAAAGCCATACCGCAGAATTCTGGCTCCTTCCTCCACTGTCATTTTATGTGCCCTGGCATATTCCATTGCCTGGCAATGGAATATTTTACAGGGAATCCGGTGCTGCCTGCAGATTTCTTCCACAAAACATGCATCTTTCCTGCTGTCCTCTCCCCGGATTCCGTGTTCCACATGGACTGCGCACAGGCGGATTTTCCCGGCCTGTGCCAGTTCCTGCAGGATCAGCAGCAGACAGACGGAATCCGCACCGCCGGACACCGCTGCCAGAATACAGTCTCCCTCCTCTGCCATATGATGTTCTTTCATAAAAGCCATGATTCTCTTCTGCATTTATTTCTCCCAGATTCCTGCCACCAGCACCGTCATGTCGTCCGGTACCTTTCCCGCAGTAAACAGTAAAATTCGTTCCAGTATCTGTTTGGCCATCTGGCCGGGATTATTTGTCTCCACAGTTTCCAGAATTTCCTGCATGGCGTCCTCAGGCACGGGCACATGCAGATCGTCCAGCACTCCGTCTGTGACCTGCACCACAAAATCTCCGTCCTTCAGCTGCCTGCTGGTTTTTTCAATCTCAAGCTGCTGAAAAATTCCCGCCGGAAGGCTGCCCGATGAAATACACTCCACTTCCTCGCCCCGTTTGATAAAGGTGGCGGCAGCGCCGATTTTATAAAAATCACAGATTCCCGTATATAAGTCAATGGCTGCCAGATCCACCGTGGAAAACATCCCTTCCTCTCCCTGGATCACCATGGCGGAATTCATCATGCGGATTGCCGTCTCCTTCCGAAATCCCGCTTCCAGAAACTTCTCTATTAACTCTATCACCATTTCGCTTTCCTTACAAGCATTGATTCCGGAACCCATTCCGTCTGACAATGCCATCACGCATTCCCCGCCTTCCAGTTCCAGAAAAGAAAAACTGTCTCCCGACACCTGAGCCCCGTCCCTGGTAAGCCGGGCCACCCCCTGCAGGGCATGATACAGGGTGTCTTCCTCGAAAGTCAGAAAATTTTCTTCTTTTCCAATCAGGGAACGGATGTATTTCCCTGGAACCATGTCTCGCCGCAGTCCCTGGCTGATTCCTTTTGCCAGTTCTTTCACTGGCACGCAGTTTCCCCATTTGGACGCGGCTCTCATCTGCAGAGACAGTTTCCCGTTCTGTCTCTCGTACAGGCGAATTTCACTGGCTGTAATTCCCCGCTCTTTCAGCCTGTATTTCACAGAGCTCAGAAGTTTGCTTTCCTGCCGGCTCACATCTTTATATTCTGTGGCGCAGTCCTCCATAATATAGGCCATGGCGTCTAACTGTTCCGCAATAATCCCTCTGTTTTCCAGCAGACGGTTATACCAGGCCAGATTCAGCTTTGCCTTTTCAAATACGCCCACCGCTTCTTCTATGATGCTGGCAGACCAGGGGCAGCAGTCCGCCAGTTCCCGGTGCAGTTCTTCTTCCGCACTGCCTCTTTTTTCGATGGAATGAAAAAGACGGAAAAAAAGCTCGTACATGGGACTGGTATCCTCCTGCCAGCAGATGGCGCACTGGTCGCAGGACATACAGATTTTTCCGGCAATTTCCTGCTGCATTTTTCCCATTTCCTCCGGCTCAAAATTACTTTTAAAATTTTCCATCCGGGAAAAAATCTGGGACAGGCCGCTGAAAGACTGAGCGTAAGTCTGGAGTTTTTCTCCATGTTCCGGGGCTGTCTGCCCGGTCCCCTGCTGCCCCTCCCCGCCAGAAAACCTCCATTCCAGAAATCCATGGAGTATGGGGGACAGCACCAGCACCATACCGCACACCAGTACGGATTCCAGAATTCCCATCCACACCACGGTCCGGTTGCGCACCTGCATCAGCTCACCTGCCATCGTCAGCAGGAACACGCTGACTCCCGCAGCGCCTGCCCCCACATACGTGCGGCAGCTTTTGCTGGCCCACTCCACCAGACGTATTACCACCGCTGTCACCAGGAGTACCATGGTATATTTGGCCATTGCCTGCACCGGCACAAACAATGCCATGCCAAAAATGCTGAAAATCAAAAGCAGCGTACGGTTCACTTCTTCCATATAGCAGGCTGTGAAAAACCCCGGTATCAGAGGATAGCACCCCGCAAATGCTCCTCTTGCCGCCAGCATTGCCAGTCCATACAGCCCGATTTCTTTCCATCTCGTTCCCATTCTTTTTGTTCCAGTCATATCTCATCCTCCTTTTTGTCCGGCGTCTGTGTCTGTACCGGACGTGCAGGAGTTATTATAAAAAGGAGCGGCTGAAATGTTTGTCAAACCAGGGACAGGTTTTCAAAAACTTTTAGACAAAAAGCCCCTTAGAACCACTGCTTATGGCGATTCTAAGGGGCTTATGCTTTTTAGGAAATTCATGACTGCCCTTCATCACTGTACTGGCAGGCGCTCAGGCAAATGCTATTCTCCCTCTGCTGTTTTCTCCTTGAAAATAATCTCATTGGAGTAAACAAGTCCGAGTCTGGTCTTTGCCACCTGCTCTATGTATTCTTTGGTACCTACATACTCTTCATACTCTTTCAGTTCACCCTGTCGGATCTGTTCCGTCTCAAGCTGAGCCTGAAGCTCTGCTTCCTGCGCTCTGTAAGATTCATTCCGCTGGTACACAGATACAATCTGCACGGACATGACTCCGATTAAGGTGAAGACAATCAGCGTAATGCATATGATGCTGGACTTATTCTGTTTCCTTCTTCTCCTCAGCCGGGTTCTCTCCGCACCTGACTTCCGTGCTCTTTCACGTTTTCCCATATAATAACCTTTCCCTGACTGCAGCCGCTCCCGTTTCCAGACAGTGCTCCGGCGAACGGCAGCTTACAATTTGCATAATCCTATTCTAACTGCTTTCCATATTTTTTTCAATTGTTTTTTCAAAAACCTCAGGACTTTTTTCGTCCTTTTTTTCACAACTCCTGCCGGCCGCTTCAGTACACGGGCTGTCCACACCAGAGGCCGGCTCAGGGCAAAGAGTATTTTTTCCAGCAGAAACACGCTTCCTTTTACCACCCAGGAGCTGAACAGCAGGTTATAAAACAGCATTCCCACCATCACTCCGCCGATTACAAATCCCCGGATATAGCCGCTGTTTTCCCGGTACAGCATGGCAAACAGCGCAACTGCACTGCCAATCCAGAACAGCAGGTCCTCCGCCCCTGTCATCCAGGATTTATGGGAAATCAGCCTTCGGATAATGCGAAGCAGATCATATACAAATAACAGTATCATTCCGGTAAGGAAAGAGGCCAGCAATACGTCTGCTTCCTTCAGGATTCCTTCACTTATCTGCATTACCTGAACAGTCTTCCCAGAAAAGATTCACCCTGTCTGGAGGAGGGCTTCATATCCGAGTAAGTCAGACTGTCGATTTTTCCCTCAATATCTATCTCCCCCTTTTCCAGTGTCAGGCGGTTTACATGAAGGTCATTTCCTTTTATCATCAGCATACCCAGCTCTGTTTCCAGCAGAATTTCTCCCACATCAAAGGAAAGCACATCTATCACTCCGTTTAACACTCCGTTTTTACGGTTGGATATTACAATCTTATGGCTGCCTCCCGCCGCTTTTTCTTCCATTCAAAAACCTCCTTCCATATTTCCGGGACTATGGATGTCCTTTTTAAATATATGAAGGAGGGACCGTTTTATGCGTATAATTACAGATATTTGAACAATTCTTTTGCTTCCTCTTTCCGGCTGGTATCCTGTACCGCCAGAACTTCCACTTTTACATTTTTTGTGCCGAAACCAATGTCAATCACGTCTCCCGGCTTTACATCCAGGGAGGCTTTGGCCACTTTTCCGTTTACCGATACCCGGCCTGCGTCGCAGGCCTCATTTGCCACGGTTCTTCGCTTAATCAGACGTGACACCTTTAAAAATTTATCCAGTCTCATAATTTTTTCCTTTCAAAAGAGTGCGCAGTGCGATAAGAGCTTTTTTATTCTATGGAAAGACACCTTTGCGCGTTAGCGTGACAGGGCTTTCCTTATAGAATAATAAAAGGGCTTTCCTGAGAAAGCCCTCCGTAATGTCATAAACTTAATTATGCGTTAATCATATCTTTTAAAGCCTTGCCTGCCTTAAATTTAGGTGCTTTGGAAGCCGGGATTACCATTTCAGCACCGCTCTGAGGATTCCTTCCGGTTCTTGCTGCTCTTTCGGAAACCTCAAAGGTACCGAATCCAACCAACTGAATTTTTTCTCCTTTTTGTAATTCTTCTGTAACTACATCAGTAAATGCCTTTAATGCTTTCTCTGCGTCCTTTCTGGACAATTCCGCTTTTTCAGACATGGCTGCAATCAATTCTGCTTTGTTCATGACAATATTCCTCCTCTGGATTCTTACTTGTTTATTATGGTTCGGGTCTGTAAAGGTACACATCATGCTTTCTCTTTTCCGATTTTAACGACTTTTCCTGCCGCCCTGTACAGGCGAAAATTTCCCACTTTCAGGATGAAATACCTTTTCAGGATTACCCACACACATATTTATACTTGTTTTTATAATGTTTGTCAAGAAAAATTCCACATTTCAGAGGATTTACAGCATTTTATCAATCATGGCCAGCACTTCTTTTCCCAGTTTTTCTGATTTTTCATCTGCCTCGGCAAGGGAAGCGCCTTTTACGCCATAATAAAATTTCACCTTTGGCTCAGTGCCGGAAGGTCTGACGCACACCCATGCGTCGTCTGTCAGATCATAATAGAGCACATTGGAGGAAGGAAGCCCGGTGGGTACTTCTTTGCCCTCTGCCAGATTCTGAATGGTGCCTTTCTTATAATCTCTTGCGGAAACAACCTGATACCCGCCGATTTCTGCCGGTGTATTTTCTCTTAAGGTATTCATGATTTCCTGAATCTTCTCCAGCCCTTCAATTCCTTTCAGGGTGATGGCTTTTACATCATCTTTGTAATAGCCATAACGCTCATACATGGCAATCATGGCATCCCAGAGAGTCATATTTCTGGTCTTGTAATAAGCAGCCGCTTCACATAATGTCATGGAAGCCACTACCGCATCCTTGTCTCTTGCGTAGGTTCCGGTGAGGCAGCCATAACTTTCTTCCATACCAAACAGATAGGTTCCCTTTCCGGTATTTTCAAATTCCAGTATCTTCTGGCCGATGAACTTGAATCCGGTAAGCACTTCAACCAGGGCAATGCCATAGTATTTTGCAATGGCGTCTGCCATATTGGTGGACACAATGGACTTGATAAAGGCGCCGTCTGCAGGAAGGCCTCCCTGTTCCTTTCTCTGGCTGATTACATAATCTCCAATCAGACAGCCGGACATATTTCCGGTAAGGCTGTGATACTCTCCCGTTTTGGAATCCTTCACATACACGCCAAGACGGTCTGCATCCGGGTCTGTAGCCAGAATCAGGTCTGCATTTACTTCTTTGCCCAGCTTTAAGCCCAGCTGGAAGGCTTCTTCTGACTCCGGATTCGGATAGCTGACTGTGGGGAATTCTCCGTCCGGCAGCTCCTGCTCCGGCACTACATATACATGCTCAAAGCCCAGCTCCTTCAATACACGGCGCACCGGGATATTTCCGGTTCCATGAAGGGGGGAGTATACAATCTTCATATCCTTTGCCACTGCGTCAATGCAGTCCTGACGTAAAACCAGGCTCTTTAACTCTTCAATATAGGGATCGTCAATATCTGTTCCAATGGCAACGTAAAGGCCTGCCTTTTTGGCCTCATCCTTGTCCATGGTCTTTACAGACGCATAATCGGTAACTTTCTTTACCTCATCCATGATGCCTTTGTCATGGGGCGGTGTAATCTGGGCGCCGTCCTCCCAGTAAACTTTGTATCCGTTGTATTCCGGAGGATTATGGCTTGCGGTAATATTGATACCTGCAATACATCCCAGTCTGCGCACCGCATAGGACAGTTCCGGTGTGGGCCTCAAAGATTCAAACACATATGCTTTGATTCCGTTTGCAGCAAGGCACAATGCGGCTTCATCTGCAAATTCCGGTGACATTCTGCGGGAATCGTATGCGATTGCCACGCCTTTGGCCTGTCCATTTACAGATGCAATATAATTTGCAAGCCCCTGGGTTGCCTTGCGCACCGTATAAATATTCATGCGGTTGGTACCGGCTCCAATCACGCCGCGAAGCCCGGCTGTACCAAACTCCAGATCCATGTAAAAACGTTCTTCTATCTCTTTTGCATCTTCTGCAATTCCCTGTAATTCTGCTTTGGTCGCTTCATCAAAATACGGGTTATTCAACCACTCCTGGTAAATTTCCTTGTAATCCATGTTAATCCTCCTCGTTCTGCTTTTGCTGTTTTTCCTTTTTCCGGAAATAAGCTACTCTTATCATACTTCATGGAATGATTTTTCTCAACTGTTTTTTGAAAAACGGTAACAGTTCATCCGCTTAATTTCCGGAACCTGAGGCGTTATCGGGTGTTACATTGTTTTTGTTATTATTGTTATTATTATTGTTGTTGGACGTTGCGATGGTCTCATCCGAGCTTTTATCGCTGAGCTTAATGGTCAGTTCCGCGGTTTTGGAATTGACAATCAGAATTCTGCTCCACTTCTCATATCCGTCGGCTTCTGCAGTCAGCCGGTGGGTTCCATAGCGCACTTCCACTGCCTTGCTGATATCTATCCGTTTTCCGTCCAGGTATACGCTTGCGTTTTCCGGATCCACTTTAAAACGGATCTGACAGGATTTCGGCCCCTCGCCTTTCAGTTCATCCAGATTCACCAGTGTTTCCTGATTGGCCTCCACCTGGATTTCCCGGCTTCCTCCATATCCGTCATTGGCAACAGACAGAAGATAGGTCCCCTCCGGCACCTCAATCCGCATCTGGGGCGTAATCTTCATGGAAAGGAGGTTTCCAATGGTAATATATCCGCCCTGGAATACTTCCGTATTCTGCAGCGCCACCGTTCCATGGCCTGCCTTAACCTGAATGGTGTAAATCTGTCTGTCTGCTCCTTTCAGACATATGGTATCCTGTTCGCTGATGTCTGACAGAGCAATTTTACTGTTATTGTGAAAAACCCCCACATTGTCGTCAAAAAAGTATGTGGTGCCGCCCACGCTCAATGTCTGCATTTTCCTGTCCAGTGAAAAATTATGCAGGTCATCATAGGAAAATACTTCATTGGAAATCTGCACATCCGTCAGCGTTTCTCCTTTCCGCTCAATGGTTACCAGCTCTCCGGCCGAAATCTGGTCAATGGTCAGATTATCCCCGTATTTTCCTCTGATATAAGTGGCGCCTGTATAATTAAAGGGTTTTTCACGGGTGGTTTCATGGTCCTGCAGAGTCATGATTTTCCGTTCTGAATCAATGGCTGTCACAATGTACAGCTTTCCGTCATCCTTAGGAACCTCCACCTCCTCAAGGCCCAGTTCTTCATTGTCCTTTCTTCCCGTGTAGGCTTCGCTGCCGTCTGTGATTTTCTTCTGGCCGGTTCCGCAGCCTGCCAGCAAAAAAAGCAGCAGCAGAATCCAGCTGATACGGTATATTTTTTTCTTTTGCACGCTTATTCCTCCTTATATTTCCTGGCGGGCCGCACCGGATTCCGTTCTCTCAGGGCAAATCCCCAATCAGGTGCAGAAAACTCTCTCTGGCTTCGTTCTGGGAAATAAATTTATCCAGTTTTTCCAGATTCCTCCCACATACCCAGGCTTTGCTGGTGTTAAAATAATGGTTTGCTATCTTCCAGAATTTCTCCGGATAGGCAAGCCTGATATAAAGCTGGCGCATCTCCTGCCGGCTTAAGGCCCGTATCTTATGATAGGCGCTCAGCATATCCATGCCCAGCCCCATATTCCAGTTGTGCTTTTCCAGAATTTTACGCATGAAATTTCCCAGATCCGACACCTGAATATCATAAGTGGCTTTCTCAAAATTCAGTACCGCGATTCCCTGTCTGGTAAACACCACGTTGTGCTGATTGTAATCCCCGTGGCAGATACCGTAAATGCTTTCCCCGGTTCCGGCCTCTTTCTCCAGCTCCTGTTTCTGAAGGCTGGTTACTTCCAGGGCCTCCCTGAAAAACATGTCGAAACTTTTCAGAAATTCCATTTCAAAATCATTCTTTTTTTTCCGGGAAGAAATGAAATTGCGCACCTTTTTCAGTTCTCTGGTATGGCGCTCATTTTCCTCCAGCAGAGTATCCCTGCTTATCTGAAGATAGCCTGGGATTTCTTCCGGAAATATTCTCAGAATATTATGTATATCGGCCAGATGCCGGATTGCCTTTAAAATATCATCTCTGCTTTTTGTATCGCATTCTCTGCCCTCATACCAGTCCCGCACCATATAGGCTGTGCCGTCCACGTCCTGTGCAATGGTTTTGCCTTCTCTGGTCCTGACCAGGCAGTCAATCCGTTCTTGTCCACGTTCCTTTAAAAATTCTAACAGACCGCACAGGAAATCTGCCCTTCCTTCGGAGCCTCTGTATTCTTTTAAAATTTTCAATCCCTGATCCGTATCACAGATCCATGCACCTCTGCCTTTGGATGTCTGCTTTACTTCAAATGGATACTGTTCCAAAATCAGATTTTCTCGATTATACACATAAACCCCTCCACCATGATATTCACAGGCTTATTTCCTGTGTCTTTCTATCATATGTGAAAGGGTCGGATTCTATTCGGCTTTTCTTTCAGTTTTCAGCAATTCCAGTAATTTTTCCCTGGTATTGTCTTCCGGAACCTCCAGCACATGGTCCAGCAGATGTTCCAGCACAGTTCCCAGCTCTTTTCCCGGCTCCATTCCCTCCTGAATCAGATCTTTCCCGTCCACTGCCAGATCCTTTAACGTCAGACACTGATTCCTGTCCAGAATTTCCTGGTAAATCCGTCGGTATTCTTCCAGATAGTCCAGTTTTTCCTTACGTTTATAACGGTTTTTTGCCAGGGTATCCGCCTGCTTTACCTCAAATAAATCCGGATACTGCCTCAGGCCCACCCGATGTATGGTACGCCGCACTGCCGCCTCTTTCAGCTGAGGTCTGTGGTCATGCCAGGTAATCAGAGCTGTCACCCTGTCGGTGGTATCATTGTCAAATCTGAGCCTGCGGAGAATCTCTCTGGCTATACGCGCGCCCAGATTGGGATGGCCGTAAAAATGATAGATACCGTTTTCATCCTGGCTCTTACATACGGGTTTTGCCACATCATGAAACAGCATGGTCAGCCGCAGCACCTTGTCCGGCCGGATGTTCTGAAGGGCCGCAATGGTATGCTCTCCCACATTATAACAATGGTGGCGGTTGTTCTGAGGCGTGTCCATCATGGCGTCAAACTCCGGCAGAAATACAGCGGTCATACCAGTCTCATAAAGGGTCCGCATTTCCTCCGGGTGGTCGGATATCAGCAATTTCACCAGCTCCGTCTGAATCCGCTCAGGGCTGACCGCTCCAAGATTCCCTGCCAGGGATACCATGGACTGCCTGGTCCGGTCTTCTATGGTAAAGCCCAGCTGGGCCGCAAACCGCACAGCCCGCATCATGCGCAGGGCGTCCTCACCAAACCGGTCTTCCGGATTCCCCACGCAACGGATTTTCTTTTCCTGCAAATCTTTTATTCCGTCAAATGCGTCAATGAGCCCTTCTTTTTCATTATAGGCCATGGCATTGATGGTAAAATCCCTGCGTTTCAGATCTTCCATTAAATCTGAAGTAAATACCACCTCACTGGGATGGCGCATGTCCTGGTATTCTCCGTCGATCCGGTAGGTCGTCACCTCGAACCCCTCTCCGCCTTCCAGAACTGTCACGGTTCCATGTTGGATTCCCGTGTCCACCGTTTTGGGAAATAACCCTTTTACCTGCTCAGGAGAAGCAGAGGTGGTAATATCCCAGTCTCCCGGAACCCGCCCCAGAACAGAATCTCTTACGCAGCCTCCCACTGCATAGGCTTCCCATCCTGCGTCTGTCAGGGTATCAATAATAAACTTCACTTTTCCGGGTAACTGTATTATCATTCTCCGTCTCCTATTTGCACAAACCTGCCACTACCTGATTGATTACTTTTCCGTCTGCTTTTCCCTTCAGCTCGGCCATCACTGCTTTCATAATCTGGCCTTTGTTCCCGGTTGCCACAATCTCTGCAAACTTCTCTGTAATGTAAGTCCGTACTTCATCTTCCGACATAAGAGCGGGCGCATATTCCTGAATCACATCATGCCTCAGCCGATATTCTTCCAGCAGATCCTTCCGTTCCGCAGGGCAGGTATCCAGCTGCTCTTTTGCCGTTTTCAGTTCCTTTAAAATCACCCGGTCCACCAGTTCTTCTGGAATATTATCACGGCAGCCCTCATCAATGGCTGCTTTTTTTACTGCGGAGACCAGTGCGGAAATGGCGTCTTTGCGCCCTTTCTCTTTGGCCTTCATGGCTGCTATCATATCATTCTGCAATGTCTTTATTTCCATCTGTCCTTCCTCCTGTCTCTATAAAACTCTCCGCACGGTAATAATCGGACGATAAGTTGCGTTATCATACCCCACAATTCCGTATGCAGTTCCTTTGGCATGGACAATCTGCCCATTCCCCATATAAATGGCCACATGCCCCGCATAACAGATCAGATCTCCTGCCTGGGCATTGGCGTAACTCACTTCTTTTCCCACGGAACGCTGGGAATAGGAATAGCTTGGAATACTGATTCCAAAATGTCCGTAAACATAGCTGGTAAATCCGCTGCAGTCCGCGCCGGTATTGGGATCTTTGCCGCCCCAGACATAAGGATTTCCCACAAATGTCAGCGCATAATTTACCACCGCGCTTCCGCTTACCCCGGTGCTGAAAGCCGGATTTTTATTGCCTCCGCCTCCGGTATTGTCTGCAGTGCTGCCGCTGCTTGCGGAATTACCGGAGCCTCCGCCTCCGGAAGTATTGTTATTCCTGTTTGCGGCCGCTGCTGCCGCCGCTGCCGCTGCCTGCTCCGCTGCGCGGCGTTCCCGCTCAATCCTTTCATTCTCCTGGGCAATAATGGTATTCTGGGCGTTGATGGTGTCCTGATATCTGGCTGCCAGTGACCTGGCCTCCTCCATCATGCCTTTAAAGTTCTCCACTTCATTTTCTTTCTGGGCAATAGTGGTTTCGTAATTCTCCTTTGCCACCTGAAATTCCTGCTGTTTTACTTCAAGTGTCTGAATCTCTTCTTCCTGCTGCTGTTCCAGCATGGCCACCTGATCTTTTGTATTCTGGTACTCTGTCAGAAGCTCTCTGTCATACTTATACACTTCGTTGACATATTCCACCCGATTCAGTAAATCCGCAATACTCCCGGATTCCAGAATACTGGTAAGCATGGTGGAATTTCCCTTTTCATACATAAAACGAATCCGCAGTTTCATGGCCTCGTACTGGTTCTTTTCATCCACTTTGGCCTGTTCCAGGTCTGCTTTGGTCTGTTCCAGCTCGTCCTGCTTCACCGCCAGTTCTTCTTCCAGGGTAGACAGCTCTATCATAACGTTTACCAGTTCCGCGTCCAGTTTGTTAATTTCTCCCCGCAGCTCCTGCTGCTGTTCCTCTATCCGGTTAATCTCATTCTGCTTTGATTTTAAATTCGCTTCCGCTTCTTTTTTCTTCTGTTCCGCATCTGACTTCTTGTCCGCCAGCGCTATGGAAAATTGTGAAATTCCCATGACAATTACCAGCAATACCGCTACCAGCTTCTTTGATTTCATGCAAATCTCCTTTCTGAGTAATCCCCTCCGTATCAGCAGGCCTGTGCACCCGTGATTTTTTTGTACAAGGTGATTATAACACCATCTTCCCATGATAGCAACCGGAGAACGTCTGTATCAGAAAAGACAGCAAAAGTTTTCCATGCTTTTGCTGCCTTTCAGGGCCTTTTCCTATCCCACTGTTTTGATAATCAGTATTTTATCTCCTCCTTTTATCTGCTCGGAAGCCAGCTGGTTGGTTTTTACAATTTCTGAAATAGTGGTATAATTTTCCCTGGCAATATTCCACAGCTGGTCGCCTTCTTTGGCAATATAACCAATAATGCCGGGACTTTCCTGAAGCTCCTCCATATTCAGAGGTTCTTCCTCCACCTCTTTTATCTTATGAATTTTCTGCTGCTCGAACACAATACAGTTCAGATTCAGCACCGCCTTGATTTCCACCTGGCTGCTGTCTGTCATCACTGTGGTGAGCTGGTCAATTCCTGTCTGTAAATGATAGCGGCAGGACCGGTTCATTCCCGGTACTTCAATCAGATAATGGAAGGGCAGAATATCCTTCACGGAAGCCACAGGCATCCTGTCGTCTGCTGTCACATACAGAATATTAATCTGAAGGGTTCCTTCTACCTGAATGCCTCCTTCCACAATTTCAGTCTGCTCCACCACTGCAGTTCCCTCGCTGGCACAGATTTGCAGAATGGGCTCCTGGTTTTTGTCCAGACTCATTTTTTCAGCAATTTTGCATTTGGATGCATTGCGCAGCAACAGTTTTTCAAAAACCGCTTCCTGATAAAGGGGCGTGAGTTTTTCATTTACCGCATACAAATCTGCTACGATCCTGTCTTCTCCTTCTGTAAATACCTGTATTTCCAGATCCAGCACCAGTTCCAGGTGGAGCATACGCTCTTCTCCGTCATAATCAGGCTTCGCTTCCAGTTCAATTCCTGCAATGTCGTAAGACACGTCGCATATCATATCGTCGTTACAGCCATTGCAGTCAATCATCCCGTTAAAGGGAAGGGCTGTCTCCATCCACTGCAAATGTTCGTCTTCCTCTTCCCCTTCATACAGGACAAACACAAGGGCCTCCCCCTTAACGTTCAGCTGGCTGTCCATCAGACGCATTTCCACACTGCGCAGCTGTACGCTTTTCCACAGAACCTGCCGGATATTCGGCTTGTTGGAGGGCAGCAGAATTTCTTCTTTAAAACGCCAGGTGTCTTTTTTGGCCAGAAACAGTTCCATGGCTGAAAGGGTCTGTTCTAAAAGCTGGACGCCGCCCTCCCGCTCTGCTCCCGTTACAATCTCCTCATCATAAATTTCATCAATTTCCGCCTCCAGCGCCACCAGCGCTTTTACGCTGAGTTTTCTGGAATTGATTATGCCAATGGACAAATCTTCCATTTCCCACCGCATCTTTGCCGTATCGTACTCATTGGCTCCGTCAATAGCGAGGCTTTCCTGAAATGGAATCTCCCCGCTCATGCTGTTAATCCTGCCTTCCTCCTGGTCGCTCCGATACAACAGTGAAAATTTCAGTACGCCTTTCAGCCACACATGGTCCTGCGTAATGGTGGTTTCATCCAGCCGGATTTCCCCTTTGTCCAGAATAATCCGTATCAGATCCGGTTTTGTATCCGGTACATTGAAATCATCATCCAGAGTAATCTGTGTGGCAGCTTTTCCTTTTTCCCGATTCATATGTATATATTTTTTTGATAATTCCACAATAAAAACTCTCCAATCCTGAATATTTGTACATTTTATTCCGAATTGAAGAGTTTTATTCATTTTCCTTGTATTAACACAATTTCATTCTTATGTCTCTTGTCAGGACATCGGCGTAACTGAAAGAAAGTAGCTGGGGTGGATTTTTCTCATTTTCATCGTCAACCAGTATGGTAAAAACAGAAGGATACGCTCCTTTGATCACACCTTCCTGAATGTCAACCCGGTTTCGGCCTCTGTCCAACTGAATCATGACCTTGTTACCTAACTGTCCTGAAACAGATGCACGCACTCTGTTAATATCTGCCTGTTGTACTGCCATTCTTTCCACCTCTATTCTGTTTATTCCCACAAACAATGAGTCAGGCAGGAACCTGTCTCATCCATGGTACACCTGTTTAGTATATCACTACGTTAAAATATTGTCAAAGGGAAATATATCCTGGATTTCGACAAAAACCGTAATGTGACCGTCAACCGGGGGAATTTATCTTTTCAGCAGAACATATGTATGGTATAATCTAACCTGACAGGAGGGATATTTATGAATCAGAGACTTATCTTCCATATTGATGTAAATTCTGCCTACCTTTCCTGGTCAGCGGTGGAAAAGAAAAAAAACGGCTCCCCACAGGATCTGCGGGAAATTCCCGCCATTATCGGCGGAGACATGGCCAGCCGCCATGGGGTGGTTCTGGCAAAATCCATTCCTGCAAAAGCATACGGGATTTCAACAGGAGAGCCTGTGGCCCATGCCCTTAGGAAATGTCCCCACCTTGTACTGGAACCTCCGGATCACAGCCTGTATGCAGCCTGCAGCCGGCGGCTGATGGAGCTTCTGGTTACCTTCTGCCCCGCTGTGGAACAGGTCAGTATTGACGAGTGTTATATGGATTTTACTGACTGCCTGAAAAATTATGAAAGCCCTGCGGCCGCCGCAGCCCTGATAAAAGACACGGTGCGGGATACTTTTGGCTTTACAGTTAATATTGGCATTTCCACCAACAAACTGCTGGCAAAAATGGCTTCCGATTTCCAGAAACCGGACAGGGTGCACACGCTGTTTCCGGAGGAAATCCCTGCCAGAATGTGGCCTCTTCCCGTACGGGATTTATTTATGGTGGGAAAATCATCCGCCGCTGCCCTGGCCAAACTGGAAATCCGCACCATCGGGGATCTGGCCCACACAGATGTGGCTGTTCTGGAAAGCCATCTGAAAAGCCATGGACGTTTAATCTGGGAGTTTGCCAACGGGCTGGACGAATCTCCTGTGCAGACAGAAGAGAGTGAGTTAAAAGGGGTGGGCAACTCCACCACTCTGGCCAGAGACGCCGAAACCTCTGCCGACGCAAAATGGGTCCTGCGAAAGCTCTGTCAGCAGGTTTCCGGGCGTCTGAAACGCTATGGCCAGCTTGCAGGCATGGTCAGTACGGAAATCCGCTATGCTTCTTTTGTCCGGGTGTCACATCAGATGCAGCTTCCTGTCAGTACAGACGAAGAACAGGTCCTGTACCATCACGCCTGCCTTCTGTTTGACGAGCTGTGGAACGGAGAACCTGTCCGGCTTCTTGGTGTGCGTACCTCCCGGCTGGCCACGGAGCCGGAACCGGTACAGATGTCTTTATTTGATCTGCCCAAAACTCAGAAAGAACTCCGGGCAGAAAGAGCCATGGAATCCCTGCAGGCTAAATTTGGAAAGGAAATCATTAAAAAAGGTTTTTGAGTTTCAGTCACCACATAACGTTCCTCATCCGGGCAGGGCATGACCATCGCTTATTCTGTCAGGGCATTTTCCCGGTTCAGGCTACACCGCAAACTGGCTGTTGTAAAGTTCTGAATAGAATCCTTTTTTCTTCAGCAGTTCTTCGTGGCTGCCCTGCTCCAGAATATGTCCGTCCTTCATTACCAGAATGATATCTGCCTCCTGAATGGTGGACAGACGATGGGCCACGATAAAACTGGTCCGTCCCTGCATCATTTTTGCAAAGGCATTCTGAATCTTCATTTCTGTTCTGGTGTCAATGGAAGATGTTGCCTCATCCAGAATCAGCATGGGCGGCAGGCAGAGCATTACCCTGGCAATACACAGAAGCTGTTTCTGTCCGGCAGACAGACTTCCCCCCTCTTCACCGATAACCGTATCATACCCCTTTGGAAGACGCTTGATAAAGCTGTGGGCATGGGCCGCTTTCGCCGCCTCCTTTATTTCCTCCTCTGTGGCCTCCGGTTTTCCCATAATAAGATTTTCCCGGATGGTTCCTGCTTTCAGCCAGGTTTCCTGCAGCACCATTCCATAGCTTTCCCGCAGGCTCTTTCTGGTGGCTTTTCGAATATCCAGATGTTCCACCTGAATGCTTCCGCTGTCCACATCGTAAAAACGCATCAGCAGGTTGATCATGGTGGTCTTTCCGCATCCGGTGGGCCCTACAATGGCCACCCGCTGTCCCGGCTTTATCTTCAGGTTGAAATCTTCAATCAGCTTTTTCTCCGGTGTATAGGAGAAATAAACATGCTCCAAATCCACAGTACCCTTCACATCTGTCAGAATTTCCGCATTCTCCGGCTCCGGTACCTGGGCTTCTTCCTCAATCAGGCTGAAAATCCGTTCTGCACAGGCAAGGGCATTCTGCAGCTCTGTCACTACGCCGGAAATTTCATTAAAGGGCTTGGTATACTGGTTGGCATAGCTGAGGAAACAGGAAAGCTGCCCCACAGTCAGCAATCCTCTCATGGCAGAAAAGGCCCCCACCAACCCTACCCCTGTATACACCAGGCTGTTGACAAACCGGGTGGTGGGATTAGTCAAAGAAGAAAAAAAGGTGGCCTGCAGAGAAGCCTTTTCCAGCCTTTCGTTAATCTCGTCAAAAGTTTCCAGTACCTTTTCCTCTCTGGAAAATGCCTGTACCACTTTCTGATTTTCTATCATTTCATTAATTAATGCAGTCTGCTCCCCACGGGTAGAGGACTGCAGCATAAACATGGAAAAGGTACGCTTTGCAATGAAACTGGCCACAAACAGGGAAACCGGCGTAATCAACACCACCACCAGCGTAATTTTCACATTAATACTCAGCATAAACAGCAGCGTACCCAGGATGGTAACCAGGCCTGTAAACAACTGGGAAAATCCCATCAGCAGTCCGTCCGCAAACTGGTCCACATCTGCAATGACCCGGCTCACCAGCTCGCCGTGGGAATGACCGTCAATAAATTTCAGAGGCAGTATTTCTATTTTGGCAAAGGCTTCCCGCCGGATATCCTGAATCACTTCATAGGTGATTTTGTTGTTGCACACATTCATCAGCCACTGGGCCAGCGCTGTCAGGCCCATGATAACCCCCATTTTTCCCAGCAGCCTGAAAATAACCGGAAACTCCACCTGTTCCGGCCCCAGAATATGGTCTATGACCTGTCCGGTAAGCACTGGAATATACAGGGTGGAGGCTACGGTGGCCACCGCAAAAAACAGCGACAGTACCAGAAAAATTTTATAATGTTCGATATAATTCAGGACCTTTTTCAAAGTCTCTGTCTGTTTTCTTTTTTTGCTTTTTTCCATAATCATTCCGATTCCTTTCCCCATGCTCAGTCCGTGTTTTCAGCCGGCAGCTTCCTGTTTCCTGTACTGGGACTCATAAATTTCCCGGTAAACGCCGCAGGTTTCCAGCAGATTTTCATGGGTTCCCATGCCTGCAATCTCTCCGTCCTCCAACACAATAATTTTATCTGCATGCTGGATGGAAGAGGTCCGCTGAGACACAATAAAAACCGTGGGACTTTCTTCCATTTCCCGGATGGCTCTGCGCAGTCTGGCGTCTGTGGCATAGTCCAGGGCCGAAGCGCTGTCGTCCAGGATCAGGATTTCCGGTTTCCTTACCAGCGCCCGTGCAATGGTAAGGCGCTGCCGCTGACCGCCGGAAAAATTCTTTCCGCCCTGTTCCACAAAGGCTTCCAGCTTTCCGTCCTTTCCTTCTACCACTTCTCTTGCCTGGGCGATGTCCAGGGCCTCCATCAGTTCTTCCTCTGCGGCGTCCTCTTTGCCCCAGCAGAGATTTTCCCGGATGGTTCCCCGAAATAATACCGCCCGCTGCATGACAATTCCCACCTTCTGGCGCAGCTCTTCCAGGGAATATTCTTTTACATTTCTTCCATTAATTAATACTTCTCCTCTGGTTGCGTCATAAAACCGGGGAATCAGATGTACCAGGGATGTTTTCCCGGAGCCGGTACCGCCGATAATTCCCACCGTTTCTCCCGGATTTACCGAAAAATCAATGTCTGTCAGACTTTCCGCCCCGGCCTTTTCATAGGTCAGGCCCACATGGGAAAACTGTACTGCCGGCTGTTTTTCCTGTCTCTGAAAATCTGTATCATTCCGGCGCTCTGTAGGAGTCCCGGATTCTGTGGTTTCCTTCCGTAAAGATGATTTCCGCCGGATTTCTCCTGTTTCCCTGGGCATGGTGCTTTGGATTTCCAGGACAGATTCCACACGGTTGCCGCAGGCCACTGCTTTTGTAATTGTCACAATCAGATTGGCCAGCTTAATCAGCTCCACCAGAATCTGAGACATATAATTAACCAGCGCCACCACTTCTCCCTGAGTAAGGGCGCCGGCGTCCACCTGCAGGGCACCGGTATACAGCAGGAAAATCGTTGCTCCATTAATGATAACGTAGGTGACGGGATTCAGAAAAGCGCTGATCCTGCCCACATGGTTCTGCATGGCAGTGAGGTTTTCCAGCCCTTCCTCAAATCTGCTCTTTTCTTCCTCTTCCTTATGGAATGCCCGGATGACCCTTGCTCCTGTGAGATTTTCACGGGTAATGCCCAGAACCTTATCCAGACGCTCCTGTACTTTCCGGTACAGGGGAATGCTGACTGCCATCACGCCAAATACCACCAGTGACAGCAAAGGAATGGTCACTACAAAAATCAGCGCCGCTTCCACGTCAATGGTAAAAGCCATAATCATGGCTCCAAATACAATAAAGGGGGACCGCAAAAACAGCCGCAGCACCATATTGACTCCGGACTGCACCTGATTGATGTCACTGGTCATTCTGGTAATCAGCGTTGCTGTTCCCACCTGGTCGATTTCTGAGAACGAAAACGTCTGAATATGGGAAAAAAGCCTGTGGCGTACCCTGGTGCCGAATCCTGCCGCCGCTTTTGCCGCAAAATACTGGGCTGTCACTGAGCATAACAGGCCGATCAGTCCCAACGCCACCATCACCAGACACATTTTTAAAATATAGCCGCTGTCCCGCTCCCTGATTCCCACATCAATAATGGCTGTCACCACCAGCGGCACAATCAATTCAAAGGAGGCCTCAAGCATTTTAAACAGCGGAGCCAGAATACTCTCTTTTCTGTAATCTTTCAGATATATCAGTAATTTCTTCATATGGATTCCTCTTTTATTTCTTTTTGCTTCCTGTTTACATCATGAATTTGTACAGGATGGAACAGTTTTTTTGCTTTACTATTATAATACCAATAAATGCAATTGACAATCCCATATCTTTATCTCATAACAGGCTTTTCCATAAAGATTTTCATAAAATGTTTCGTAAATAAAATTATTTTATTTTCATATAAAAAAGGCTTTTTATTTTTGGAAAAATAAATTATAATATTACCAAAAAAAGAAAGGAATAAAAAAATGAAAGACGAAAGATTTATTGAAACTTATTCACAGGGTGTTGTAAATGTCAGAAAAATTATTGTAGACACTGAAACAGGTGTTAATTATCTGTTACTTTCCTCAAACAAGACAAGTGGTTGCGGAATGACCGTATTAGTAGATAAAGATGGTAAACCGATTGTAACTCCTGTCGACCAGTAAGAGATAACAGGCAGACAAAATGCATGTCTGCCTGTTATCTCTTACTGATTGATTTTATATTTCAACTCTGATTTCTTTGAACTGCAGCCAGAAGCTGTTTTTCATCATAATTGGTAAATTTTACAAAATTCACCAAAAAGTGTCATATTTTACCTCCTTCATTTGTTATTATGACTGGAGAGTATAAATTAACATACCCCCTCAGAGCGTCGTCCCCTGAAAAGCTCTGAGGGGGCTTTTGTATGTTCATCTGACTGCACTGCGCATAATTGTTTGCTGCGCCGAGCACAATTGCGAAGCAATATTTTACCTCTTGTGCGAGCGCGCATATTTTTTTGTTTTACAGGAAAGATACTTTCACGCTTTAGCGTGGCAAGGTCTTTCCTGTAAAATAAAAAACCGGGAGGCCAATGGCCTCCCGGATAAACAATATGTTTTATTTTGCTTTTACTTTCTTTGCTGCGGATGCGCTGGAAACGAAGTCACCCTTCAGTCCATTGGTACCAACAGCTACTACTTTGTAGTAATATGTCTTGCCCTTCTTTACAGTCTTATCTACATAAGTTGTCTTATTCTTCTTGGTCACTCCAATCTTTTCGTAACCTTTGTTCTTCTTGGTAGAACGATAGATTTCATACTGTTTTGCACCAGTTACTTTAGCAACCTTAAGGGTTACTTTACCCTTTTTAATGGTAACTTTGCTGATAACCGGAGTAGCTTTGTAACAGATGCTTGCAGGTTTATTGAATCCTTTGGAGATTCTTGTACCATTCTCACTGTATGCAGCTACATAGTAGTAATAGGTTACACCTGTCTGCAGACGTGCGCGGTCTGTTGCTTTTGTTCCCACAACACTGCCGGATACATTCTTGTAATCTTTGTAGAATACATTGTCATAAGTCTCATCAGCATTGCTCTCTTTGGAAATCAGTGTAAAGTTATCATCATCCGGTCTGTAATATGTCTTGTTATCTGCATTGTAGTCTGCAACCGGGCTGGTGGAACGGAATACTTTGTAATATGCAGCGCCGGAAACTTTCTTCCAGGTAACCTTAACTGCTGTAGTCTTGGTCTTGCCGTCTGCCAGAGTCTCTGTAACCTCTTTTGCAGTTACGTTCTTTGCTGCTGCAAGTTCACCGTTTGCTTTGGTATAAGTGCCTGTATACACTGACCATTTCTTATCGCCGTATGCACGTACCTGAACTTCAACTTTTCCGCCTTTTGCAATATTTTTGATGGTATAGTAATTCTTCTTGGTGGATTTTACTGTCCAGGTTAATTTCTCTGCTCTGTTTTCTGCATCGTATTTCTTATAACGAATCTGATACTTGGAAGCATAGGTATCCTTATCCCATGTTACTTTCACATTGTTCTTGCTCAGTGTCAGTTTTACATCCTGAGGTGCAGTTGCTTTCATAACTACACTGTCAGAAGCCCAAACCTGTCTGGTAGCTGCTCCGGAAGCATAAGTAGCAACGATTCTGTAAGTATAGGATGTTCCCTTTTTCAGCTTTTTGTCAGTAAAGGATGTGGTCTTTGCATTGGTAATGGTCTTAATTTTCTCCCATTTTGCATTGGACAGTGCATAAGCGCCATCGCCATATCCATAACCGGAGTTATTTTTCTGTGTATAGTTCGTGCTTGTACCTGTCATATAGCTTCTGTAAATCTCATACTGAGTTACGCCTGAAACCTTGGTCCATTTCAGTTTTACAGAATTCTTGCTCTGTTTGTTTACATTTAATTCAATAAATTTGTCATTGCCTGTCTCTGCTGAGAAGTACACATAATCGCTGTATGCAGTCTTTTTGGTATCCGGATTGTAATAATATCCTCTTACCTGATAATCGTAAATGGTGTTTTCTTTCAGCTCTTTGTCTGCATACTGTGCAGAGTTAATAGTTGCAATCTTTTTGAATTTACCTTTGCTGTTCTTACGGTAAATCTGGTATCCTGTTACGTTTTCTGTCTTGTTGAAATACATGGTAACAGTAGTTTTGCCGGATTTTGTAGAAGGCTGTGTAATATTGATTGCAGGTGTTGCGGAAACTGTTTTGGAGGTTACAATGTCATTGTAGTAACCAAAACTTACATTGTTCACTGCGCCGGGAACCTTTGCCACATTGGCAATATATTTGCCTGCTGCAGAACGGTCAGTACCACGGTTAATGCTGTCAACTGTCGCAACTACAAAATAATATTTCTTTCCAACTTCCAGATCAAGCTGTGTACTGGAAACCCTGTCAATACCTGTTCCGGTATAGGATTCTACCTTTTTATCAATAATAGCAAGTTTATCCTGAAGTCCGAATACCTCTGTCAGTCTGTATTCTTTTCCTGCCGCATCTTTACCGGTTGCGTTCAGCTGACGATAGGTAAATTCCGGTGTATTGAACATTTTCTTATCCTGGGAAGCATACACAACTACTTCTGCATTTTTGTCGATTTCATCCCATGTCAGATCAAAAGAACCATCCATCTTCTGCTCAATCTGCAGGTTTTTGATTTCAGGAGTATTCTCTCTCTTATCCAGACCAACTGCAACGACATTGGAATAATCACCATACAGTCTTGTATCCTCTGTCTCCACATACGCACATACTCTGTAATATGTATATTCATAATTATTTGTTGCTCTGTTAGTAACATCATAATGTGTGGTATTTGCACCTACTCTGACAGAATTGGCATCTTCAAATAATTCTCCGTAAGCAGCCGGATCCACCAGTGTATTTGAACTTACATATTCAACTTTATAACCATGAGCCTCTTTTGCTGCATTCCAGGAAAGTTCTCCCTTACCAACACTCTTCTGAACGAACTGCAGATTTGCCACTGCCGGTACGGAAGGCATGGACCATGCATAGGTAAATGGCTCTGACCATGCACCGGTCTTAACGATTTCGTAAGTTGTTCCTTCATTGCTCTCATATGGCTGCTGGGTTTCTTCATCCACTGCAGCAACATAATTCTGAGTAGCAGTGTAATATACAGCTCTTACTTCAAACTTATTCTTCTCTGCTGCAGTATAGCCAATTGGAGTTGTATATGTGGTACCTCTGTAGATTGTCTGCAGACTACCGTTGTTGGATGCAACGTTGCCGGAAACAACATCCACATCATTCATCTTAATCTGGTAACCAACGTATAACAGTTTTCCATTGCTGTCTACTTCTGTCTTATTGGTAACCTCATTCCATGAAATCTGCTGATATCTCTTATCCAGCGCAATTTCATTGGTCTTATATGAATATACGCTCTTTACAACATATTTTCCTGTTTCCGGATTAGTTGCAGTTCTGACATTAGTAATAGTTTTATACAGCTTTCCGTCAGTTCCTGCATAGCAATCATATCCGATCCGGGCAGCATCCAGCTTTCTGCCAAAAGCCGCGTCTACCGCTGTCTGCATATCGCCTGCATAATAATAGTCGTCTTCAAACTCTCCCGGTACGGTCCCCAGAACATTAACTTCATTATTATCGCTTACATAACTTGCCAGATGTGTATATCCGGTAATATTACCCTGCGCATCCTTCTGCACCTGGTCTGTTGAGTTCACATAAGCATAATATTTCCCGTTTACCACATAAAGTCCCGTGGTGGGATCCGGCTGTAATCCATCCACTACAATAGTTGCGGGTCCGGATAAACGGATCACTGACGGATTCACCATACGAGCGCCAGTATAATAATTTTCCCCGTTCTTGTACAGTTCGTCTCCAAATTTCATGGTCTCCAGTGTCTCTTTGGTTCCTGCCACATACACACTGTCACTGTCTTTGTTCACATAACTGTAAGGTGTCTCATAAGCAGTACCACCTGCCAGAACATTCCAGTCTGCTTCTCCCCGCAGTCCGATAACCTTGGACACGCCATCCACTGCCGCCTTATCATCAGTTTCCACTGTCAGATTTTCCGCAGCAAAAGTAGGAAGCACACTTGTCATGACCATGCTGGCAGCCAGTACAACAGCTGCAACACGTGCTGTCATTCCACTTTTTCTCATAAAAAAACTCCTTTCGTTAAATAGATAATAGTTTTTTATCACCTATGAGTAATCCTGTAAAGAAGGCGCCAATATATGAATTCCAGGGGGACTGTCCGGAATTCATAAAACTTTCATTCTTGCTTCACATTTTCTTCACAAATGACCTTCTTTCATTTTAGTCCCCTTTATATAAAAAGTCAATTGATGTTTCAATAATTTTGACTTTTTGTGAATTTTGTACACTTTCTACCCCCCCCCCTTATTTTTATATGTTTGGTGATTTTTTTCTTTAATTTTCTGACTATTATTCAAATATTTAACGAAAGGGTGATTTTTCTACAGGAACGGAATAAGTGCCTGCAAAGATTTTGCTCCCTGTTCTTTCATCAGGCGGTCCGCAATTTTTTTCAGTGTTTCATCATCCAGAAAAGGATAGAGGCTCACACAGTTTTCAATGTTTCCTTTTTCCAGTGCCTTAAGTACTGTTTCTCCCAGTATTTCCTTTGAAAGAAACGGGGCAAGGGGCGTAAGGCTTTTGGGATCTGCCTCAACTTTCCGGGCAATCTCATCCAATGTTTCTTCTGAAAGAAATGGGGCAAGAGCTGCCAGTTCTTTCATACTTCCCTCTGACTCCAGAGCAATCTTATCCAGGGCATTCTCTGAGAGAAAAGGCGCCAGGGCTGCCAACTCTTTCATACTTCCTTCTGACTCCAGGGCAATCTTATCCAGAGCATTCTCTGAGAGATAAGGCGCCAGGGCTGCCAGACTGTGCATATCACTCGAAATCCCGTATTTTTCCACCAGTTCTTCCAGATAATTTTCCTCCAGATAAGGCGCCAGGATTGTCAGTTCTTTTACGGAAATTTTCTTTTTTTCTCCTTTGAAGCCATCTTCTCCCTGTTCCTCTTTGGATTCCACCACATGTTCCACCAGTTTTTTCGTCTGTTCCGGTTTCATCAGAGGCGCAACCCCTGCTATGGTCTCCACTTCTGTCTCCTGTTCTTTCAGAAATGTCTGTTCTGTCCCGGCAATCACATGTTCTAACAGCTGCGCTTCTTTGGATTCGCCCAGAATTTCATCCACGCTGGTTCCCAGAATCAGTGACAGCTGAGGAAGTTTTGAAATATCCGGCATGGAATTGCCCCGCTCCCAGTTGCTCACTGCCTGATAACTGACGCCCATTTCGTCTGCCAGCTCCATCTGGGTTTTATTTCTCTCTTTTCTCAATGCTGCAATTTTCTTTCCGACTTTTCTTGTATCAAACATAATTTTTCTCCTTTTCCTGTTTTTTGATTATCGCAGTAACTGTTTTATCCGCTCCAGTTCCATTCCTGCAGTGTAACGCATGGTTCTGATGGCTTCCTGCTCCAGCCCACCATGATAAGAAATATTTTCATCTGCTATCATAACATGGTTCCATTCTTTTGCCATACTTTTCTCAAATTTTCTGTTTCCCGGTAAGTTTTTCATTTCCTTCCTCCTTTGCTTTTCTGGTTTCTCTGCTGCTGAATCCATACTACCAAAACTGAGGGAATTCGGACAGCAAGCGGTGGTTGAGTTCTCTCAAGAGGTGGTTGAGAAAGGCAAAAATAAACTGGTTATACCGTTCCAGGGACTGTCTGAGGAGAAAGTATTTTCTGAAACATGGAAAAGGCCATTATATGAATGCCGGTAAACATTCATATAATGACCTTTTCCATGTTGGTCAGATATCGCATATTAAACACCAGATTCCACCAGCAGGCTGTCAGCAAAATCGCTTACCGCTTCTTCGGTATAGCCGGAAAACCCCGCCGGGAAATCTGCCCCGCAATCATAAAAACAACTCCTTAGCTCCGGCAGACATCCTTCCCCATACACAATCCCCGTATCATCAAATTTGTAGGGCTCGCGTAGCTTCGTTCCATTTTCCACTACAGTCCGCATCACATTCTCCTCCTCATCTTCATTAATAGCCACAAAATACTACTGCTCCACCCTTCCTGAAAGGATATTGAGCAGCAAATCATTCTGGTTCCCTGTTAAAATACCCCTTACAGATTTCCGAAATGCAGTTGCCGCCATATCTCTTTCGCTCAGTTTGCAGCAAAAAACCCTGGCACATTCTTCCAAATAATTTTGGAATCTGTTTAACATTTTGTCAGACAGATTTATTTTCATCATTCTAGCACAATTCCCATCATTTTGTCCAGTATAATCTCCGTTTTTTTCCAATTCTTCGTCAACTTTTTCTTCAACAGACTCCTGTTGTCCTTTCTGCACCTTCGGCAGCTCTGCTTTCCGCATTTCCAGTATTTCCAGATATTCTTCCCAGCTTTTTCTTTTCTCAGACGGCAAAAACTTCAGCACTGTTTTTGCAACAAGATATTCACGGGCCCATCTGGTAACGTCCACGTACTGTTTCCTGTCAAAGGCAAGCTGTATGGAATTTACAAACGCTTCTGAATACTGTTTCGCTTCCAGGTGCAGAGTCAGAATACAGGCAACGTCAGCGTAGGTCTCACGATACAGAAACATCAGCAGATATATCATATCGGTATCTTTCCCTTCCAGTATGACCCTGTTCAGATTATCCCGTATCTGCTTAATGCTTTTTTTCACCTGAGCATATTCTTTTCGGAAACGGGAATAACTTTTCCTCTCGTATTCTTTATATACGCATTCATATACCGTATCTTCCAGATTTTTACTGATTTCCACAAAGCATTTTTTTATCTTGTTTTTAAATGCCTTATCCATTTCCTCACTGTAGAATTCCTTACTTTCAGCGGATTTTTCTTCCCACTGTTCCTTAAGCCTCCATATATCCCGGAACCAGTATGCCATAAGCCTTTCTCTTATTTTCATGTCATCCTGCTCCACGGAAAACTGAACTCCATGAAACAGAAACCGTTCCATATATTCCATCATATTCGCCGCAAAATTATATGCTCTTTTCTGCCGCAGCCTTTCATTTCTGGTAATTACGTGAAAGGCTTCGTGCATCAGAAATATGGGCACCAGACTGAATCTCTCTATTTCGCTTTCGGAAATATAGATTACCACTACTTTTCCGGGAGCCTCCCGCTTTTTCAGCAGGCGCTTGGCCTCGGTAACGCTACCCAGAGTCGGATGTATCACAAAAGCATATCCTTCTTCCTTTTTTTTCCCGTCTTCTTTAAACAGTTCCACCGCCTTTTCCAGCATGGAAGAATAAAAGGCGCACAGCTTAGGGGAAAGCTCATACATGTTCATATCCGCCGGCAGGCTCTGAAACATCTGGCGTTCTGCATTCGCAGTACCGTCAAATATATTTTTATAAACCTCCATGATTTTGGCAATGGAATCCTCAATATCTGATATAAGTTTTTTCTTATCTTTTATATCCTTACAGTTCAGAGCAGCCTGCAATTGTATGATACAATGGGCGGAAAAAAGTTCCATGGCGCTCCATAAAATCTGTCTCTCGTATTTGTAAAATTCCGTATACCTCATTTCTGATAAGCCATTCAGGATCTTAATCATAATCAATGCACAATGGCCAAGGGCAATTTCCTTTCCATTACAAACTTCGAATATGTTTTTATAGTCTTCAATATCGTGCTCAATCCAATTCTCCATTTTCTGCTCCACTTTTTGCCTCCTTCCCGTTACCCGACTCTTCTTTCTCCCACTCCTTTTTATTCAAAATCGAAGATGAAATATTGAAAAATGCTTTTTTGTAGTCTTCGTCCGTATGGGTCAGTACTTCCCCCATTTTGTAGCATTTCAGTAAATTTATCAGGGACACTTTCGGAATTTCCATCAGAAAATCACTGTTTCCCAAAGTATAAAAACAGTTTATTTCCAAATCTCCCGCGTTATTCCCCGATTTCAGGGCTTCTTTCAGTTTATCTATATAAACTTTCACATGTTCCATATTCTGTACTGCTCCATTTAACCTGCAGGTTACCATTTCATCCGGAATTCCCTCACAATTCTCCAGCACGCATTCCTTCACAGCAAAAACACTGTACATTTTGTATATATTTACTTCCTCATACATTGACAACACAGACGTCATATTTTTCAGATATTCATTTCCGGTTCTGAACACCACGATATCACTGTGGCCATAGGTATAATAAGCCATTGTTTCTTCACTTTTTGCATTAACAGTTTTCACAATATCGCTGGGAGTATGTTGTCCGGGAAATTTTATCCGAATCAGTGAGACAAACAGAAAGGGCATTCTTTCTGCTAACTTCCAGAAATCTTCATCCCTTTTTTCATCATTTGTAACACAAATAATATTTTTCCGGTTATCTTTCCCCTCCAGGTTCCTCACAGCTATACATTCTGCTTCCCTGCGAATGTTCATTTCCTGTCTGCTGCCGCAGTCAAGAGACCTCACATTCAGTGCGTCAAAATAGCCCAGACAGCAATATTCTCCCAACTCCTGTCTGCTGTCATCTCCTGTGGTTTCCGCGCACCCCTCTGTGTCTTCGTCTTTATAGAAATTATTTACCAGTTCCAGTACCCTTATTCTCATATATGATTCTCCCCTGTTTTCTCTAATTCTTCTCTGATATACTCTATCTGGACAGGTCCGTGTCTTCTTCCCTCCAGTGTTTCAATTACTATCCCGAAAAATTCATCTGTTTTTGCCTCTGATAAACTGGTGTCCCGAATCCAGATTCTCCAGAATTTCTGGCATTCATCTTTCTGCTCCTCTGATATTCCATCAATGTTCCATCCCTCAATCCCTTCAATCTCGCCAAGTTTTTCTATCTGGGCAGTATCTGCATTTATCCACGACAGATATCCCTGAAACAGAAAGTAAAGAAAAATCTGAATTTTCCATACTTTCCTGCTGATTATATGATTGAACACGTAATTACAGACTTCTTCTGCTTCCGCCACACGGCTTTCCATTACCGCATTTAAAATTCCACAGACAGTCATAACATAACACTGATAATTTCCACAGTTTTCCATTGTTTCAGTGCAATTTCCACTTTCATGCCCATATACCTGTGTCAGTTCTTCCAGAAATTCATATAAAACCAGATATATCTTATTACGTTCCTCTGCGTATTCCTTCGGTTCCACATACCGCAAAACAGTTATCAGATTTCTGTAATAAAACTCATACAGACTTTTCAGATGATTTTCTCTGAATCTCCCTGATGAAAGCTCTGGATTGACTCTTACAATTTTCTGCCTTTTTCTAAAATATTTTTTTAAAGACCACAGAGGTTCCTCCCAAAAAGAAATTTTCTTCTCATAATAGGGAACTCTGATAAGGCGCCTTGCCAGCTCCAGCTTATCTGTTACTATCTCATCGCTTAAAAGTGCCTGTTCCAGATGCTGCAGCAAATATGTCCACAGAAAAGCATATTCACGTTCCGTATTCTCCATTTCCTGCAGCCTTTTTTCTATTTCTATCAGTTTCTGATATTGACAGATCTCCGCATTGCAGATTGCATGAACACTATAGGAGTGAGAAGTTGATTTCAGGATAATCCATAAAATCAACATCTGCGTTATATAAGTGAATGCCATTCCAGTCCACGCAAAATATTGCAGTTCCATAGAAACTGCAATATAATTCACAGGGATCAGAAACATTAAACTCACAAAGAAAACCGGCACTGTAAGGGACCCTGACGTATATGACATAATCACCCGGTTAGGAATCCCTTCTTTTCTGTTATCCTGTATACTGTAGAAAAAAATGACCGCCGCTGCAAGAATTGTCCCCATAGTAAGCAATACATTCAGAATATTCTCCTGGCTATTCATCAACGCAAATTTTACAGGTTCCAGCAGTTCGCCGAAGCTCATTATCCCTCCGGCTGCTTTCCGCAGCAAACTACAATTTGCTTCATCAGCTATCCGGCATATTTTCTGATACTGTAAATCAAAGATATTTAAAATATCCATGAGAAACATCAGCATAATAATCAGCGTTTCCCCAAACAGATATGACAGGTTTGCCTTATTAATCCCCCTGCGGATGTCCAGTTCTCTCCCAATCTCAGCGGTCAGACGTTTCGCTCTGTATTCACTTTGCCCCATATCATTCTCCCCTGTTTCCCCATAATTACTAACTTTTTTATTATAACAGATAAATTATGCCAGTAAAAGCCTTTTTTCGCTAAAACTTTTATAAGTCTTTTGGCCAGGGGATTAAATATCCAGATTCTCCAGTCGTCTGACCAGCACAGCCCCCAGCAGTCCGATCAATGTTCCGGCAATGGTCCCGGACAGCATCAGCACCGGCATGTAATACAGAAGCCGCGCATTTTCCACCACCATGGCGGCAGCCAGAATCTGTCCCAGGTTATGGAATACCCCGCCCAGCACGCTGACTCCCGTTATGGAGAACAGTTTCACTTTCCTGGCGCACACCATCACCAGCAGGCTGAGGAGGCCTCCCGCAAAGCTGTATATCATACTGGCAGGATTTCCAAAGGTAAGGCCTGTCAGCAGAATCCGAATCAGTGACAGGGTACAGGCCTCTCGGACACCCATAATGTACAGGGCCACAATGGTCACCAGGTTTGCCAGACCTAACTTGACTCCGGGAATGCCCACGTTGACGGGAATCAGAAATTCAATATAGGAAAATACAAAGGCAAGGGCTGTGAGCATTCCCATATATGCAGCTTTTTTTGCCATATCTGTCTCCCTTCTATCTGACGGCAGCGTCCAGTCCCGGCTCTTTGTCCTTTTCAATTTCCACCACCACTCTGTTGGGCAGGCACACCAGACGCTCCCCCGGATTTTTCACCGGACGGTGGTTTACGCATATTTTATCGGGACAGGAAGCCTCTGTAATGTCTGCCTTTCCGTCTTTGATTTCCAGCACGTTATAATTCCCCTGCCCTGCAGGTATTTCCAGGGACAGCTCCTGATCCAGAGAATAACGCCCCTGTTCCGCACCGTCCAGATAAACCACTGCTTCTCCATTTCCGGTATTTTGGGCAGAATACAGGTAAATCCCTCCGAAGGATACCAGGGCCAGAACCAGAATTACTCCAATTAAAATCACATCATTTTTCTTCATGAAATTCAAATCCTCCGGAACAGCGAATCTCTCCGTCTTCCATAATCCACAGTGCTTCCACCTCCGGCACTGACTCCACCAGAGCCAGCCCCTTCTCAAATTCCATATTAAAAAGTGCTGTAGACCATGCATCTGCCAGCCCGGAGTCCTCTGTCAGCACCGATACCAGCGGAAAATTTTCCGGAGGCATTCCCGTATCCGGGTCAATAATATGGCAGTATCGTTTTCCATTCACCACATAAAACCTCTGGTAATCCCCGCTGGTTACAATGGATGTTCCGGAAAGTTCCGCAGTTCCCACATAACTTTTGTCACTCTCCAAATCAGGATTTTCAATTCCCACCCGCCAGGGGGTTCCGTCCGGCTTACTGCCCACTGCGCATACATTGCCGCCCACACTGAACAGCAAATGGTCCATTCCGGCTTCCTGTGCATACTCTGCCAGCCGCTGCACCGCATATCCCTTTCCAATGCTCCCCACATCCAGAGACATTTCCCCGTCTTCCAGAAATACGGTGGATGCTTCCTCATTTATTATCAGTCCGGAAATATCTGTATGCTGTCTTCGCTCATCCAGTAAATCCTCCGGCGGCAGTTTCGCATGTTCCGGCTCTGCCAGTCCCCGCTCCCGGTACTCATGCCACAGAGACAGCACGCTGCCGTAAGCGATATTGATTTTTCCCTCTGTTTTCTGATACATATCCAGTCCCAGCTTCAGCATATTTATTAATTCCTGATTTACTTTTATCGGCTCTTTCCCGGCTGCATCATTGATGGTTTTCACGTTATTTATTCCATCGTAACTGTGATATATGTCAAACAGTTCATGATAATACCGCAGCTTCTCCTGCAGTTTCCCGGCCTGTTCTTCAAACTCCTTCTGGCTTTCTGCATATCCGGTAATCACCGTCACGGTATCGAAACTGTCAAAAAATGTTGTTTCATACCGCTTCATCTCACTGCCCTGTTCCTGTATCAGTGCAATTCCTGCAAGCAGCGCCGCAGCCAGCAGCAGAATTCCCGCACTGTATGTCTTTTTCATGTCAATCACCTTTACAAAGGCTGCCGCATGAAAGATTTTCAATGCGGCAGCCCCCTGTTTACTCACTGCTCTGCTTACTGATTGTCTGTGTTTTCCTGATGGTCACCGGATTCCGGGTTCCCTGCATTGTCTCCCGCGTCTCCATTCTCCGCGTTATCACCGGATTCCGGGTTCTCTGCATTGTCTCCTGCGTCTTCATTCTCTGCGCTGTCACCGGATTCCGGGTTCTCTGCATTATCCTCTGTATTTTCCGTTTCAGGCTCCTGTGTTTCTTCCTGCTTTATGGTGAACAGGTCATCAAATTTCACCTTCGCCCATTCTTTCTCATTCAGTTCAAATTTCGCGCTTTCTTTATACTTGTCGCACATTTCCTGGTAATGTTCGTTTTTGCGCTCTGTGACAATCTCCTCTTTTTTCTTTTCCGTGGCTTCTTCATCAAAGGTACTGTCCATGCGAGCCACATAAAATGCATCTTCGCCGGTGATAACGCCGGTGAGTTCTCCGTCTTTCAGCTTGTCCGCAGCTTCTGTCAGCACCTTTTCCAGTGAATCATCATCTGCGCCGTAAGAGGCTTCTGAAACGGTATAACCTGCTGTTTCCGCTGCAGTCTTAAAATCTTCTCCGGCGGAAGCTGCAAAGGTTTCCACCTCTTTTTTCAGATTTTCCTTTTCTTCCTCTGTATAGTCTTTGGAATTTCCCTCTTCATCTGTGGTGGATTTGTTATTTACTTTTACATAACTGATGGTTTTCTGGGCCGCTTCTTCATCAGAAACTTCTGTATCCACCTCTGCGTCCATGGCCTTGCGCATTTTTGTCTGGATCGTATTCAGGCGAAGCATCTCCTTCACATATTCCTGCGTAGCACCCATCTGCTTTATGGCTTTTTCGCTGTTATCCTCCAGAAACTTTCCGGCTGCCTCATCCATTTTGGCCAGTTCTTCTTCGGTAATCTCCACATTGTAATCTTTCATATGGTTTTCTAACAGGTACAGGGTCTCAATATTATCCGCCACGTTTTTCTTAACGGAGGTTTCCATATCCGTTCCTTCACCGAACAGGTCCTGAGACCACATCCCGGTTCCGAACATGCCGGAAAACTGCCCGTCATAAATGGCCTGCTGATATCTGGCCATAAAATTCATAAATCCAAGGGATATCTCCTCTCCGTCCAGGGTTGCGCCTGCTTTCTTTCCGTCTATGGAACTGCCGCAGCCTGTCAATACAGAAATTCCCATGGCTGCCGCCAGTAACAAAGATAAGATTTTCTTTCCTTTCATAACATCCTCCTGTGTATTCTCTCACTGCACCGTTTCCTGTACAGTATCATAACTTTACCTGAATTCCAAACCTGTTCAGGCATACTGCTGATATTATAATTCTTTTTTTCGCCGGTAGCAACAGTTTTCACAATATTTTCAAACAGTTCAGCCTCAGCCCCTCCATGGGCAAAGCCGGTATTTGGCACAGGCAGCGCCTTTAATGCTCCACCAGCAGCTCCCAGGTATCCTCCAGAATCCTTTCCACCTTTTCCAGCGTTCCTGCATTTTTCTGACGGGTATTATGATTTTTCAGGTATTCAAAGCAGGGAGCTTTGGCGTCCCGGATAAACTGCAGCGCTCCCTGGTATTTTTCCGTAATCTGAGCAATATTGGCAGGATTAATGTTAGCCTGAAAATAAAATGTAAATTTAATTTTCTCACCAGTTTCTTTTACTTCCGTATAATAGCAGTTATGGGCTTTTGCTTTCAGCAACGCGATGGCCAGCAGGTTTTCCACAGATTTCGGAGGCTCTCCGAAACGATCTACCAACTCTTCCAGCATATCGTCATACTCTTCTTCGTTTTCAATCGCGGCAATCCGTTTGTAAATATCAAGCTTCTGCCCCTCATTCTTAATGTACCGTTCCGGAATAAACGCATCGATATCAATGTCTATGGAAGTCTCATATTCTTCCTCCGGCGTCCGTTCGCCCTTTTCTTCCTTCACAGCTTCGTGGAGCATCTTACAGTAAAGGTCATATCCCACCGCCTCCATGTGCCCGTGCTGCTGGGCTCCCAGCAGGTTTCCGGCTCCCCGAATTTCCAAATCCCGCATGGCTATCTTAAAGCCGCTCCCCAACTCCGTAAATTCCCGGATAGCGTGGAGCCTTTTCTCCGCTACCTCTTTCAGCATCTTATTTCTCCGGTACATCATGAACGCATAAGCCGTCCGGTTCGAACGCCCCACACGTCCCCGGAGCTGATAGAGCTGAGACAAGCCCATATTGTCCGCGTCATGGATAATCATCGTATTGACATTCGAAATATCCAGCCCTGTCTCAATAATCGTCGTAGAAACCAGTACGTCGATTTCTCCATTAATAAACTCATACATGATTTTTTCCAGTTCACGCTCTTTCATCTGCCCATGTGCAAATGCCACGTTCGCTTCCGGAACCATCTTTGAAACTGCATTCGTCATTTCCACAATGGTGTTTACCCGATTGTACACATAATATACCTGTCCGCCCCGCGCCAATTCTCTGCTAATAGCTTCCCGCACCATCTCCTCATTGTACTCCATCACATAGGTCTGAATCGGCATCCTTTCCATAGGCGCTTCTTCCAACACGCTCATATCGCGAATTCCTATCAGACTCATATGGAGCGTTCTCGGAATGGGCGTGGCCGTCAGCGTGAGCACATCCACATTTTCTTTCAGCTTCTTTATCTTTTCCTTATGCGTAACCCCAAACCGCTGTTCTTCGTCAATCACGAGCAGCCCCAGATTCTTAAATTCCACATCGGAAGAAAGGACTCTGTGAGTTCCGATAATAATATCCACCAGTCCCTTCTTTAAATCCGCCAGCGTCTGTCTTTGCTGTGCCTGAGTGCGGAAACGGCAGAGCAGGTCCACCCGAACCGGAAAATCCTTCATCCGCTGTGCAAACGTGTTATAATGCTGCTGCGCCAGAATTGTCGTCGGCACCAGATATACCACCTGCTTGCTCTCCTGCACCGCTTTAAATGCTGCCCGTATAGCAATTTCCGTTTTCCCGTATCCTACATCGCCGCAGACCAGGCGATCCATGATTTTCCGGCTTTCCATATCCTTTTTTACCGCTTCAATCGCCAAAAGCTGATCTGCCGTCTCTTCAAAAGGAAATGTCTCCTCAAACTCTCTCTGCCAGACGGTATCCGGTCCGTACTCAAACCCCTGCTGCTCCTGGCGCGCCGCGTAAAGCTTTACCAGATCTTTCGCAATATCTTTGACGGCGCCCCGCACTTTCGTCTTGGTCTTTCTCCACTCCGGTCCTCCCAGCGTATTAAGCTTTGGCTGCCCGGCATCCTTATCCGCATATTTCTGAATAACATCCATCTGCGTAGCCAGCACATAGAGCTTGCCTCCCCCCGCATACTCGATTTTCATATAATCTTTGGCTACACGGTCTACCTCCACTTTCTCAATTCCCCGGTAGACGCCCAGCCCATGATTTTCATGAACCACATAATCGCCCACGGACAGCTCGGAAAAGCTCTGGATTTTCTTTCCCTCATAGGTTTTGCGCTTCTTTTTTTTCTTCTTTTCCTGCCCGAAAATATCGCTCTCGGATATTACCACAAATTTAATCAGCGGATACTCGTATCCCCTGTTCAATTTTCCATAGCTTACTAAAATCTCTCCCGGCGCCACTTCCCTGTCCAGATTTTCCGTATAAAAACTGTTCAGTTCTGCATCGCGCAGGTCTGCCGCCAAACGCTCCGCACGGCTTCTCGAACCGGAAAGCAGTATCACCTGATATCCGTTTTTCTTCCATCTCTGCAAATCCCGGACAAGCATTTCAAAACTATTATTATATGGATTCACGGCCCTCACGTCCAGGCTGAACCCAGCCGTCACCTTCCAGGGCTGCCGCGGAGAATCCAACGTACACAGCCCCAGGCAGTGCTGCCGGTTCAGCCGCCCGATTGTGTCCTGGCACGTATTTAACACGCCTGTCTGCTTCGGAAGCGCATACCCTTTCTCCAAACGGCTTTCCATACTCTCCCTGAACTCCATCTCAATGGCGTTTCCCTCTTCCATGAGACGGTGGGGCTCATCCAGTACAAACAGGGGCTCCCTCCCTTTACAGTATTCTATCAGGCTCTCTGTTTTCTCATAGAGATAATCCACCAGCGCATCCATCCCTGCCTCCCATGAAAGCTCTGTCAGCCGCTCCTTTGTCTCTTCCAGCAGCATTTTCAGACGGTGCGCCTCCTCTGTCCGCATTTCCTGGCGCATCTGCTCATAGGGCTTCTTCACATCTCTTTCCATCCGCTTCACAGCCTTTTGGATGCGCTCCTGATCCGCTATCACCTCTCTTGCAGGATAGATTGTAATACACTCCAGATTTTCTATGGAACGCTGACTCTCCACATCAAAGCTTCGAATGGAATCCACCTCGTCCCCCCATAGCTCAATACGCACGGGATTCTCCTCCGTCAGTGGAAAAATATCCAGAATGCCTCCCCGTGCCGCAAACTGCCCTGCGCTTTCCACCTGCGGCGTATTCTCATATCCCATCGCTGTCAGCTTCTGTTTGATC
>OFHM01000411.1_pt1 | contig 38164 bp, 37 predicted proteins | sample 1521311 | NCBI WGS metagenome assembly OFHM01 (sample SAMEA3504083, study PRJEB24116) | mouse gut metagenome | biome: mouse gut; feature: mouse-associated habitat; material: faeces | place: Denmark | collected 2011 | reverse complement strand
TTGTAATCGTATAATATTCTATGTCAGGATAGTCTGAAATGTTTTTTAAAGAATAATATTTCGGATTGATACTATTATTCAGTTTCAGCCTAATTAAAACAACATATTTTCCTTCTGGCAAATCATCTAATAGCAATCCATTATTTATTTCATCTGTGGTTGACAAACTTAAATTTCCTTCTTCGAATTTTCCATTAATTGGATACGTTTTTTCAAATCCGGAGCCATCTGTTACATACAATTTTGCACTTTCAAAATTATCCTTCGAAACGCCTACTAATTTTCCTGAAAAATTAAGACATTTCCCAAATGTAAAAAATTCATTAATTTCCACTTGTTTTGTTTGCAACATTTCCAAAATAGTTTCACTCATTTGTAGCTGTGTTTGCGCTTTTCGATTTGAGGAAGTAGCAAAATATATGCCCATTCCTAAACCACACAAAACCAATATTAACATGACAAAAGTAACAAATTTTTTAAACATTTTTGGCTCCTTTCATTGGTTAATATATTTTGTATATTATATAAAAATTTCGTCTTTTAGTCAACTAAATTTGTTTAAGAATTTTCCTCTTATTTGCAAATTCTTTCAATCATTTGTTTATATTGTTCTACTAATTTGTATAAGCTGTTGACTGAAACATATTCATTTACTTCATGAGCCGTAATAGGTCCTGCCCCCAATATAATGCGATTGTTTTTTAGAAAACTTGCTTCTGTAATAAAATTACAGGTTTTTGAAGATTCTTCAGAAGAATTAAAAAACATTGGAATATGATTCAATTCCCTAACATCCGCATTATACTTCTGCTTTAGAAAATCGATTTTATGCATTATATTTTTTTCAGCCACTTTATTGACGGTTCTAAAATCCACCAGAAATTTGCAAAAATCTGGGACACAATTAATTGCGGTTCCTCCTTCTATTTTTCCAATATTCATGGTCATATAGGGTATTTCAAAATTAGGGTTTTGCTCTTTTTTTAATTCTTGCTCATAAAATTCCTGTAATTCACGAATCAAAGATACTGCGCTCACAATAGCATTTTTTCCTTTCTCTGGCGTACTAGAATGTACTTTTATTCCTTTTACTGAAATCTCATATTCTAGTAATCCTTTACTTCCCACTATTATTTCATTATTCGTTGGTTCGCCTATTATCATCATTTCAGGAAAATTTTTTTCATATTTTAAAATTTCCTGAATGCCAGAAAATCCGATTTCTTCATCATACGTAAAATATAACTTTATTCCTTTTGGTAAATTTTTAAAATCAATTTGAGATATAGCAGAAATCATGGCTGCAATTCCTGATTTCATGTCACAAACACCTAAACCATATATTTTATTATCCTTCTTTGTTAAAGAAAATGGGGAATGCTTCCAATTATCTGAAAATCCAACTGTATCCGTATGTCCTAAAAAACCTAACGGCGTTTTATCTTGATTAGACATAATCAAAAATTTATCCTTTTTTTCCGTTTTAAAATACATTAAATTTAATGTATTTTCAATATAATCCAATATTGCTTTATTCTCCTTATCTCGAACCGTATCAAATTTTACTAAATCTTCTAAAATTTTCTCAACATTTAACATTCTACTTCTCCTTTGTCTTCTCTTTCTTTATCAGAATTTACCAATTTTATTCCTTGTTTTAATTTTTCTCTATCCAAAGATTTTAAATCAATTTCCAAAAATATATTTTGCATAATTTCTATTCCGCCATTTACTCTTTCTCTTTCAACACCTTGAAATACATTGGGAATTTGTCTAAATCCTATCCTCAAAGCAATATTATACGACATGGACCCTCTTTCCAAAGTTCTCATATATAATTTTTCGTACCCCAATGCTTTGGATTGCATCACTCCATATAACATCAGTCTATTTCCCAATCCTTGCCTTCTATAAGAATTTAATACTGCAACATCTGCTAAATACATTACATTTTCATGTTGAAAATTAACTGGTTGATTTGTTTTTGCTCCCCTTTCCAAAGCAATTAGTCCCAGGCATTCGGTATCCTTATATGCACCATACATATATCCATTTTCTTGATATTCCTTAAAAATCTCTTCTAGTTCTTCTTCTGTATGTTTCTCATTATAAGGTGGACCTGAAAATACCCTATACACCTTTTTAAAATCATCAAAATCCGTAAGTTCCTTAATTTTACCACTCATATTTTCCCTCCTATCCTATATTAAAAAAGATAAAAAAAGACTATCCATAGAATTTTTCCTATCGATAGTCAAAACATATAATTCAATATTTTTAAACTATCATAGGCACAGCACTTTTAGCCTGTACCTATGACATTTTTTAAATGCAATAGTTACAAGCTCCTAAAATGATGATGCAATTGATTGTTTAAAAATATTGTTAATTTCATAATTTTACCTCTTTTATAATTTTATTATAGCAGAATAATCTAAATTTGTCAATTGTAACTTATCCTTTTATTTCTCCCACCAAATCATATCCATTCACATCTACAATTTTACATTTCACAAATTCTCCAACGTGGATTTTTCCATTATTCCTTATATAAATTACACTATCCTCATCTGGAATATCCATATAACTTCTGGCAATTAAATACTTCCCATCTTCCGTCATTCCATCGATGATTGCAGTATAATTATTCCCTATTTTTTCTTTTAATTTACTCTCCGAAATCTCTTTTTGGCTTTTCATGATTAAATTCCAACGTTTCTGTTTTGTTTTATAATGAATTTGCTCTTTTAACTTACTAGCAGGCGTTCCCTCTTCTTTAGAATACGGAAAAGCGCCTAATTTATCAAATTTCGTTCTTTGGATAAAATTATATAATTCTGAAAAATCTTCTTCTGTTTCACCTGGAAATCCAACTATCATTGTGGTTCTGATTATCACATCTGGAATTTCTTGGCGTAACTTCTGAATTAATATTTCAATGGATTTCGCATCACTTTTTCGATTCATTCTTTTGAGAACTTTATCTGAAAAATGTTGCAATGGAATATCAAAATAATGACAAATCTTCTCATTCTTTTTAACAACTTCAATCAATTCCTCTGTGATACTTTCTGGATAAGCATACAAAAATCGAATCCACCTAAAACCATCTATTTGGCAAAGTTTTTCCAACAACTCTGCTAATCTAGGTTCGCCGTACAAATCGATTCCATATTTCGTCGTATCTTGTGCAATGACAATAATTTCTTTATAGCCCAATTGGGCAAGACGTTTTGCTTCCTCCAAAATTTCTTCCATTGGTCTACTCACATATGGTCCACGAATACTTGGAATCGCACAATAAGTACAATGATTACTACAACCTTCCGCAATTTTCAAATACGCTGTTGTATCACCTGTGGCAAGCACTCTATTCATATAATCTAACGTATTTTTAGATTTTCTGTTCAAGCCTAACAAATCTTCGATTTTGTTCCACATTTCATCATATTCATCCACTGACAAAAACAAATCCACTTCTGGTAATGCTTTTTCTAATTCTTTTTTGTATCGTTTTACCAAACAACCTGTAGCAATTAAAAATTGGCAGTTTCCTTTTTCCTTTAATTCTGCCATTTCCAAAATTGTGTTAATTGCTTCTTCTTTGGCACTTTCAATAAATCCACAAGTATTAATCACAATCAGCTCTGCTTCTTCTGGACAATTCACAATCTCAAATTTTTCCTTTTGAAACAATCCAACAAACATTTCTGTATCAACTAAATTCTTGCTACATCCTAATGATATAAATCCTACTTTCATTTATTTCTCCTAAAAAATAATTGATAATACAATCAAAATTATGACTCCCGGAACTCCCAAAATCCCAACTAGCAAGCAACTCCACCAAGTCATTACTATGAAAATTCCTACTTTTGCTAAAAGCCATAAAATCAAACCACCAATTATTGAATTGACTAAAATTTTAAACATAAGTCTAATCGGAAACGTTAATATTTTTAGCACTAACATTAAAATTCCTACCGCTATTAAATAAACTCCAAATCCCATTTTTTCTCCTTTTAATTAAATTGATTCATTGCTGAATCGATTCCATTTTTCAACAACTCAACAATCGCATTTTTCGCTTTTTTAATTCCTTGCTGTAATTGTTCTTTCTCCTCTTCTGGAATACTTCCAATAACATATTCAATAATATCTGTATTTTCATCTGGTTTTCCAATTCCAACACGAATTCTTGGAAAATTTTCACTCTTTAAAAAATGTACCACAGACTTCATACCATTATGGCTTCCTGGTGAACCGCTTTTTCGAATTCTGATATTTCCTGTATCAATATCCACATCATCATAAATAATAATGATATTATCTAGTTCTACTTTATAAAAATTAGCAAATTCAATTACTGCTTCTCCACTAGCATTCATAAAAGTTTGTGGCTTTACCAATAAAACCTTTTGCCCTTCTATCACGGCATTTCCATATTCACTGTTAAACTTTTTTCGCGAAATTTCAACTTCATATTGTTTTGCAAGTTCATTGATAACTTTGAAACCCATGTTATGTCTGGTATTGGCATAATCTGACTCTGGATTTCCTAACCCTACAATTAAATACATTTTTTCCTCCGTTTCTTAAAATTCTTCATACTGATATCCACAGCTTCTTAGCAATCTGTTCATAATTGCAATTCCCAATCCTTCTTTTTTAACGCCTTCTATGATAATCAATTGTCCTGCTAATTCATCTGATTTTCTTAAAGCAGAATACAGATTTTGAGCAATTTGTTCTAAATTCTCTTTGCTTCCCAAATTAATAAAACGTTGTTCCGAAATAATGATTTTTTCTCTATGCTCTTCAAATCCAAGTAATATAACATCTCCTTTATACGACTTGATTAATCGATTAATTTCAAAAATTAAATCATTTTCATTTTCAGAATACATCAATTGAGCCGGCTTATTCGGTGCATAATGTTTATGCTTTAAACCTGGACTTTCCACTTCTTCAGATTCGTCAATTGGCTTGAAAATTCCATTTCCTAGTTCAGCCACACCGATTACATTTCGAATATCTTCCACGCTTATCTTTCCTGGTCTTAAAATGCAAGGAATCTCATCAATCACCTTTACAACTGTGGATTCTAAGCCAATTTCAGTTTCTCCTCCATCTACAATTGCGGAAACTTTCCCTTCTAATTCTTTGCGAATATCTTCCACCGTTGTTCCACTTGGTTTTCCTGAAATATTAGCACTTGGCGCTGCAATCGGCACACCCGAAAAAGCAATAATTCCTCTTGCAATCACATGATTTGGCATTCTTATTGCAACTGTTTCAAGTCCTGCAGAAACAATATTGGGTATTTTATCTGTTTTTTTCAAAATCAACGTAAATGGTCCTGGCATAAAATGGTCAATCAATTTTTGCTCAACTTCTGTTATTTCTTTGGCAATATCTGTAATCATTCTTTTATCGGCAATATGTACAATTAGTGGATTATCTGATGGTCTTCCTTTTGCCATAAAAATTTTGCCGACAGCTTTTTCATCAAAAGCATTGGCTCCAATTCCATAAACCGTTTCCGTTGGAAATATTACAATTTCTCCATTTTTGATTAAATTACATACTATTTTTAGTTCTTCTGTATTTGTTGTTTCTTTCCAATTATAATACATTTTTAATCCCTCATTTGGTATTATATCATACTTTGTTAAATTATGTCAATTTATCTAGCCATTTTATTTTCTCAATTTCTACATATTATACATTTGTTTTTCTGCGTTCCCCATTGCAAAACCACAAATTTTGTTGTATAATAAAATTAAAGAATAAATTTTAGGAGAAAAACTATGTTACAAATAATCTTTTTTATTTTTATTATTTATATTATTTTTAAAAAATACAATCAACCTTCTCCAACAAGGTTAATTTCTATTTTGCAACGTCAAGGATTTCATAATTTTGCTATTCTTCAGCAAAATCAATCACATTATTATATGAAAGCAGAACTTCATGGTGACAATTACTTATTTAAAGTCATCAAAGAAAACGCTACTTTATCTCACATTACCATTCAAGCTTTAATGGAATACGCAACCAAAAACCATTATCACAACATCGTTTTAATACCAGGAAATGCCTTGATTTCTGATATGGCAAAAAAATGCATTGCAGAATACAACATCGATGTTTGGAACCAAGCAAAACTAAATGAACTTTTCAAAACCCAAGGAACTTCTTCTGTCATAAAAAACTCTCTAACAAATGATACTTGTAAAATCGAAGAATCCGATGATCCCATTCAAAATGGCACAAAGGCTACTACAATTTTAGGAAACTTATTTCATCAAAAAATCGAAAGACTATAAAACCAGCGAAAATAAAATTTTCGCTGGTTTTATCAATTTTCTCTCAAATCCTTGTCTCTAAAACTTGAGCAACATCTATATAATTTTTGTCTATATTTATCTGATTCAGCTTGCTTTTTTAAATCTGTAATTGTCCAATAATCTGCACAATTTTGTTGTATAAAATTTTTTTCTTCCTCTGATTCTATCCTATTAAATAAACGACTTACATCACTTTTGGCTGGTTTTACCATTTCCATAAACAGAGTATATAACTCTTTGATTCTTTTTGTTTCTTGATTCGCATTAAGATTTCTAGCATATTGCGTATCCATAAACAAAGAACAATATTGATACGGATTCTCTTTTTCTAACTCACGTAAATATTTTAAAATCGGTAAAATATCCTCTTTTATCCAACCTTCAATATCTGCCCATCGATGAATTCCTAAATATTCATCTGGCTTAAAAGACCATCTGTCTGTTATATAAATTCCACTTGACGACTGATAAGTTACTACAACAATCTGATTACTTTTCTGAAGTTCTTGCATTCGCTCTTCAATATCTGGAGCGACATCTTTTTTCGTTAATTTTCTATACCATTTTTGCTCATGAGGCGTTGTAAGTTTGATAAATCTTTCAAATTGTAAATACAATTCCTCACTTTGCTCAATTTCTTTTTCTAGCACATACACTTTTTCTTTATCTATTTTAGCAGCATTAAACTCTTCTGAAGTGTCCAATAGGATAGCATCTAATATATCATTTTTTTCAAAATTTAGTCCATAATGGAAATACTCTTTATACTTCAAAACGTCTAATTCATTTTTCATACAAGTTTCTCCTAAATTTTACTTTTCAAAAGCTTGCACAAACAAAGCCATTCTAACATACAATCCATTGTGAGCTTGTTTAAAATAGAAAGCTCTTGGGTCATCATCTATATCTGTTGAAATCTCCTCATTTCTTGGCAATGGATGTAATATAATTGTATTATCTGAAAATCTATTTAATACCTTTTTATTAATAATAAATTCCTCTCTTCCAAAATCACCTTCAAATCGCTCTGACTGAATTCTTGTATGATACATCACATCAACATCGTTTGGTATTTCATCAAAGCTAGTACATTTTTTATATTTGATTCCTCTTTCTTTCAACATCTCAATATATTCTTCTGGCAAAGCAAAACATTCCTTGCTTAATCCATACACTTCAACATTATCATAAAGACTTACCATTCTTAATAAGGAATGAATGGTTCTACCATTTAATAAATCCCCTAAAATAGCAACTTTTACGCCATCTAACGTTTTTCTCTGTTCACGAATCGTATAAACATCTAACAATGCTTGGGTTGGATGCTCTCCTTTTCCAGCCCCACCATTAATAATCGGAACCGTTGCAATTTGGGCAGCTTCTTCTGGCCAAGTATCACTAGAATGTCGAATAACAATTGCATCTGCATAACCTTGTAAAATCTTCACAGTATCTTCTAAACTTTCTCCTTTTTTTCCCGAAGAATTGGCTGAAGCATTTTCTGTCGAAATAATCTTTCCTCCGAGCCTTAATACTGCTGTTTCGAAAGATAATCTTGTTCTTGTGCTTGGCTCATAGAACATAGTTGCTACAATTTTACTGTCTAACGTTTTAGCATATTTTTGTGGATTATTTTTGATATCGTCTGTTAGATTAAATAATACTTCTAGACTTTCTTTGGTGTATTGTTTGGCACTTAATACATGGTTCATATTTGGTTCTCCTTTTTTCTTTTTATTATAATATGAAGCAGTAATTTTGTCAATGAAAATTGTAACATGCTCTCCATAAAAAAGGAGATAATATCTCATTATCTCCTCAATTTCCTTAACCATTTTAGCATAAAATAGCAACTTTGTCAAGAACCTGTGGCTGGTTATTAATTCCTGTGCCTGTTATTCGGTTTCGTATTTCTCTTTTGCACTATACTTCGTATGCAAATATTTATGAGCAACATGACTTCCTGGTTTTTCGAAAAATTCATCATATAATTGCTTCATAATAGGATTTTCATGGGATTTTCGAATCACACTTTTTTCGTCAATTGCATATAAAGCATCGGCTCTTTGCTTTCTAACATCAACAGATGCTCTTGTTTTCGCATCTTTAATCGGTTGACCTCCACCCATAACACATCCTCCAGGACATGCCATAATTTCGATAAAATGATATGGTGATTTTCCTTCTTTGATTTGTTCCATCATCTTTTTCGCATTTGCTAAACCACTTACAACCGCTATTTTTATTTCGATTCCTGTAATATTTAAGGTTGCTTCTTTAATGCCTTTTTCGCCTCTTACTTCTCTATATTCAATTTCTTCAACATTTTTCTTTTCTAATGTATCAACTGCTGTTCTGATTGCTGCTTCCATTACTCCGCCAGTTGTTCCAAAAATAGCACCTGCTCCACTTGCTTCTCCCATTGGATTATCGAAATCATTATCCTCTAGTTGGGCAAAATCAAGATTGGCTTGTTTAATCATTCTGGCTAATTCTCTTGTTGTCATCACATAATCAACATCACGTACACCGTCAACTTCCATTTCTTCTCGGCTACATTCATATTTTTTGGCAATACATGGCATAATGGAAACCGTACAAATTTTGTTTTTGTCAATTCCATATTTTTCTGCAAAATAAGATTTAATCACTGCTCCAAACATTTGATGGGGCGATTTACAACTTGACAAATGGCTCAATAAATCACCATAATTTTTTTCTGCAAAACGCACCCAACCTGGACTGCAAGAAGTTATCATTGGCAAAGTGCCTCCGTTTTGTACACGTTCAATAAATTCGTTGGCTTCTTCCATAATGGTAAGATCGGCACCTGTATTGGTATCAAATACTTTGTCAAATCCCATTCTTTTAAGGGCTGTTACCATTTTTCCTTTACAATTTGTTCCAATTGGCATGCCGAATTCTTCTCCCAAAGCAACTCGTACTGCTGGTGCTGTTTGGACTACTACATAGGTATCTGGGTCTTTTAATTTTGTCCAAACATCATCGATGTTTTCTTTTTCATGTAAAGCACCTGTCGGACAAGCTTCGATACATTGACCGCAAAATGTGCAATCAACGTCATTTAGGCTATTATCGTAAGTGGTCGAAATGCAAGATTCAAAACCACGTTCAATACAATCAATGGCGCCAATTTCTTGGACGTTTTTACAAGTTGCGATACATCTTCTACATAAAATACATTTGTTGAAATCTCGGACAATGGATGGGGATTTGTCATCAATGGTGTGTTTGGTCATTTCTCCTGGAAATTCGATTTTTTGTACATTAAATTTTTCCGCTAATTTTTGCAATTCACAATTGCCAGAGCGTGTACAAGTTAAACATTCAATTTTATGATTTGACAAAATCAAATCTAAAATGATATGTCTTGCCTCTAATACTTCTGGTGTATGAGTGCGAACTATCATTCCGTCTTCTGCTTTTTGAATACAAGAAGTTGCAAATCCTCTTCTTCCTTCAACTTCCACAATACACATTCTACAATCGCCCACTTCATTAATTTCTTTCAAAAAACACAACGTCGGAATGTCAATTCCCGCTTGTTTGGCAGCTTCTAAAATTGTCGTTCCTTTTTTTACTTTGATTGGTTGGTCGTCTATGGTAAGTGTTACAAATTCTTCTTCCATAATTTATTTTCCTCCTATCCTATCGCCTTAAATGGGCAACTTGCAATACACGTTCCACACTTAATACACTTTTCTTGGTTGATTATTCTTATTTCTCTTGCCTCCCCTTCAATTGCCTCAACTGGGCAACTTCTTTGGCATAAACCACATGCCTTACATTTTTCTGAGTCAATTTCAATTTTGGCAATTTTTTTACATTCATTGGTTCGACATTTTTTATCAATCGCATGTTCTTTGAATTCTTCTCTAAAGTAGCGTAACGTACTAAGTACTGGATTTGGAGCACTTTGTCCCAAGCCACAAACACTCGCTTTTTTGATGTTGATTGCTAATTTTTCTAAACGATAAATATCGTATTCGGTTCCTTCTCCGTTACATAGTTTCTCTAGAATTTCTAGCATTCTTTTGGTCCCAATTCGGCATGGTGTGCATTTTCCACAACTTTCTGCAACCGTAAATTCTAAATAGAATTTTGCTAAGTTTACCATACATTTTGTATCATCCATAACAATCAATCCGCCAGAACCCATCATAGACCCAATTTGCGCAAGCGATTCATAATCAATTGGCGTATCTAAATGTTCTGCTGGAATACAACCGCCAGAAGGTCCACCTGTTTGTGCTGCTTTGAATCCTCTGCCATTTGGAATTCCGCCACCAATGTCATAGACAATTTCTCGCAAAGTGGTTCCCATTGGTACTTCTACAAGTCCTACATTATTCACATTTCCACCTAACGCAAATACTTTCGTTCCTTTCGATTTTTCGGTTCCGATGCTTGCATACCAATCTGCCCCATTTAAAATAATTTTTGTGATATTGGCTAAAGTCTCTACATTATTAATTAGAGTTGGCTTTCCAAATAAACCACAAGTAGCTGGATATGGCGGTTTGACTCTTGGCTGTCCTCTTTTTCCTTCAATGGATTCTAAAAGTGCCGTTTCTTCCCCACAAACAAAGGCTCCTGCCCCTAATCGAATATCGATATCGAATTTGAAACCAGTCCCTAAAATATTTTCGCCTAACAATCCATATTCTCTGGCTTGGTTAATCGCAATTTTTAATCTTTGCACCGCAATCGGATATTCGGCTCTAACATAGATATATCCCTGATTAGCTCCAATAGCAAATCCTGCAATTGTCATTGCTTCTAAAATTGCATGTGGGTCGCCTTCTAATATACTTCTGTCCATAAATGCACCTGGGTCACCTTCGTCTGCGTTGCAAACAACATATTTTTGGTCACTTTCTGCTTGTTTGGTAAAAGACCATTTGGTTCCTGTCGAAAATCCAGCTCCACCACGTCCACGTAAACCAGATTTTGAAATGACTTCAATAATTTCGTCAGGATTCATTTGGGTTAATACTTTTTGTAATGCTTGGTAGCCATCAAATGCAATGTATTCATCGATTTTTTCTGGATCAATGAGTCCACAATTTTTTAAGGCAATTCTTTTTTGCTTTTTATAAAAATCTAATTCCTCTAATTTTTGGGCAAAATTGCCATCCATATTTTTGCATAATAAACGTTCTACTTTTTTCCCTTCACAAATGTGGGATTGAATAATTTCTTCGCAATCTTCTGGCTTGACATGGGCATAAAAGGTTTCTTCTGGACGAATAATAACGATTGGTCCTTTGGCACAAAGTCCAAAACATCCTGTTTGAATGACACGCACGTTTTCCAAGCCTTTTTCTTCTATGACTTTTCGAAAAGTCTCAATTATTTTGGGCGATTTAGAAGAAGTACAGCCTGTTCCTCGACAAACTAAAATGTGCTTTTCTCTAGTATCTGCTTCTGTGTTGACTCTTAAGTCTAATTCTGCTCTTTTTTCCGTTCTTATTTTTTCTATTTCTTGGATTGTTTTCATGGATTCCCTCCTTTATTCTTTCATATATTTATCAATTACTTCATCGAATTCTTTTACGGTTGCATTTCCGTAAACTTCATCATTGACCATGAAGACTGGTGCTAGTCCGCAGGCACCAACGCATCTGACGTCATCAATCGAAAATTTTCCGTCTGGTGTGACTTGACCAGGTTCAATTTTTAACCTTTCTTTGGCACGGTCTAATAATTTTTGGGAACCTTTGACATAACAAGCCGTTCCTAAACAAATCGAAATATTATATTTTCCTTTTGGGGATAATGTAAAACGAGAATAAAAAGTAATGACTCCATAAATTTCTGCCATCGGAATGGATAGCACTTGTGAAATAACCATTTGAGCTTGTTTTGGGATGTAACCATATTTTTCTTGCACATCGTTTAAAATCATGATTAGTTGGTCCTTTTCGTGAGGATATTTTTCCAAAATTTCTTTGGTTTCTTGTCTTATCTTTTGAACGACACATTTTTCTTCCATATTTTTTTCTCCTTATTTGATTATATTTTGATTATATCAAAATATTTCTTTTTCGGCAACTATATTTCGACTTTATTTTTTGTTTTTTGACAAAAATCAAAAGTAAACGATTTTATACGTTCACCTTTGATTTATCTTTCAAAACTGACTCTTATCTTGTTTAAATGCCTTTCTTGCTCCTTATTTGTATTTGACATTTTTATGAAAATATGATATAATTAGTGTTTTATATTTTCTCAATTTTTCCTTCAAACACTGTTTCTGCTGGTCCTGTTAAAGTTAATACATTATTTGCTTTATGATAGTTGATTTGCAGTTTTCCGCCTTTTAAATTGACGGTAACTTGATTCTGGGTTAATTTTTTCTGAATCGCAATCATGCTACTGGCACAAGCACCTGTTCCACAGCTATTCGTTTCGCCTACGCCTCTTTCCCAAACACGAACTTTTATATTTTCATTGTCTAAAATTTGCACAAATTCTACGTTGGTTCTATTGGGAAAATATTTATAATTTTCCAGAATTGGTCCAATTTTTTCTACTTCAAAATTTTCAACATCCTCTACAAAACACACAACGTGTGGATTTCCAATCAAGATTGGATAAATTTCGTAGTTTTTTTCTTCGATTTCTATTACATATTTCAAATGTTCCATTTCGATTTCACCCATATTTACCGTTATAGAAAGTACCGTTTGATTTTCTAATTCCAATTTGACATTTTTGATGCCTGCTAATGTTTCAATAGAAAATTGATTTTCTTGAATTTTCTGCTTGTCAAAAATATATTTTGCTAGACAACGAATTCCATTTCCGCACATTTCTGCTTCTGTTCCGTCATGGTTGAAAATTCTCATTTTGAAATCGGCTGTTTCACTTTTCTCTAAGAAAATCGTACCGTCTGCTCCAACACCATAATGTCTGTCGCATAGAAATTTAGTCAGTACGGGAAGACTATACTCAAATTCATTTTCTGTACAATCTACAATTACAAAATCATTGCCTGTTGCTTGCATTTTACAAAAAGAAAACATATTATCACCTCTTCGGTAAATTATATGTTTTCGCTTTCCATTTATGACTCTTTTTCCTTTTGAATGACAACATTTATAACGGTTCCCTCTTCCACTGATTTTTCTGCTTGTGGCTCTTGAGATACTACGTTTCCGTCTTCTCCTTCTATTTTGATGTTTAATTTATTGGCTTTTAATTTTTGCCTAGCTTCTGTAATGGTAAGTCCTGTTAGGGTAGGAACTTGTACTGATATTCTGTTATCATTTTCAGCAGTGTATAAATAAATATCTGCTCCTTTTTCTAGTACAGTGCCTGGTTTTGGCATTTGGTCTGTGACAATACTAGTATTTTCGCTTTCTTTGATATTAACGTTGACGTTAAAACCATATTCTTGTAATATTTGCTTGGCGGAAGCAACGGTTTTGGAAGAAATATTGGGTACAGTCACAGTTGTTTTTTCTTTTGTGGTGACATTTTCTCCGTCTTTGTTGATTCCTAAATATGGTAATACTTCTGATAAAATATTGGCAGCAACTGGTCCTGCGGTTTGACCACCTTGATAGGTTTCGCCTTCTGGATCGTATAATACGGTTAGTACAACAACTTGTGTATTTTCAATTGGTGAAATGGCAATAAAAGAGGCAACATAGCCAGCTTCTTCGTTTCCTGACATTGGTTCAGAGGTTCCACTTTTTCCACCAATGGTATAGCCTTGCACTGCAGCACGTTTTCCAGTTCCTTCTACAACAACAGATTGCATCATGTTTTTTATCTTTTCAGAAGTTTCCTTAGACACTATTTGTCTGACTTCTTTGTTTTCTTCCATTTCAATTACACCTGTGTCGGAATTTTCAATTTGCTTTACAATTTTGGGTTCTACTAGTTTGCCATTGTTTACGACACTGGATACTGCTGTTGCTAGCTGCAATGGCGATATTTCAAATCGTTGTCCAAATGAAATAGTAGCTAATTCAACTTTTCCGACATTTTCTAGTTTGTGAAATACGGAATCATAGGTTTTGGCGATGTCACTACCAATTGAGTCAAATAAACCAAATGCTTCGTAATATTTGTATAGTGTTGATGCGCCTATTCGTTGTCCTAGTTGCATGAAAGCTGGATTGCAAGAATTGCATAAAGCTTGTCTTAAATTTTGCGAACCATGTGGTTCTGCTCTCCAACAGTGTATATCATAGTCTTCCACTTGATAGGAACCCGTACACATAAAATCGCCTTCTGTATCTGTTTGCACAAGATTTTCTTCTAAGGCAATGGCTGATGTGATAATTTTGAATGTCGAACCTGGTTCATATAATTGGGAAACAGATTTATTGAGCCATAGTTTGTGATATGCTTCGGTTTTTTGTTCTGTTGTGTAGGTTTCCCAAATGTCTTTTGCGCCTGTTGGTTCAACGGCATAAGGGTCATTTAGATTGTAGTTTGGATAGGTTGCCATTCCTAAGATTTCGCCATTTTGCGGATTCATTACAATAACATTTCCTCCACCAGAACAGGAATTTTCTTCTACGGCTTGCTTTAGGTATTTTTCTACGATTTGTTGAATGGTTAAATCAATGGTAAGATAAAGATTGCTTCCGTTTTCTACAGGAACATATTGTTCGGTTTCATCTGAAATTTGGTTTTTCTTGACATCTTGCATGGCAACAATTTTGCCAGCTGTTCCTGTTAGTGTGCTGTTCCAGCGATTTTCTATGCCAATGGTACCGAACATTGTCAGCATTACAGATTCCGATTAGATTGGAAGCTACTGTGTTGTATGGATAATATCTTTTGGTGTCTTTATCGATGTTGATTCCTGTAGTGATTTTCTTTTCATTTAACCATGTTTTTAGCGCTTCGGCTTTTTCTTCACTAACTTTTTTGGCAATTACAACAACCGATGATTTTTTATTTACTTTTTCTAAAACTTCGTTATAATCTAGTTCTAAAGTAGTCGCCAGTCCTTCTGCAATTATTTCATTGGGTACATTTTTTTTGTTGCTATAAAAAATTTGACCTGGATTGATTGAGATGGTTTCAACGGATATGCTCATGGCAAGAACGTTTCCGTTTACATCATAAATAATTCCTCTTTTCGGACTGATGATTTGATTTTTCATTTGATTATTATAAGCACTTTCGCTATATTCTTTACCGTGTACTACTAGAATTCTTCCTAAATTGGTTAGAATGCCTAGAAAACATATTGTAAATACACAGGCTGTAAAAGCCAATTTAGCTATGGTACTTTTTTTGTCTTTGCTTTTTTTCATCTTTGGTTTTTTACTTTTTTTCTTAATTTTAACTCACCACCGTTTATTTTGATTGATTAAAAATAGATTTTATCGCTTCCATAATTCCTGTAAAAATGGATTGTGTTGTATTGACTAGAAATTTTATCACGAAATTTTCGTTGTATAAATCGATTAAGGTGTCGTGAACAAATGGTATATGCCAAAGAATGATAAGGCTGATTGCAAGCGATAGTATTGCTATGAAAAGTCTTTTGATACGAAGCCAAGTCCATGGGTATTTTACTTTGTATCCTTGACCTTCTAAGTATTTTCCATAGGCTTGAATTTTCATTTCTTGTTTTAATTGCTCTTCTTTTTTTTGTCTTCGTTTTTCTTTTTGACGCTCTCGTTTTTGTTGTTTTTGGGCAAATTCTTCGGCTTTTTTATTTTGTAATATTGTTTCATGATAAGCGTTTGTAATATCGTTAATTTGAGTCATGATTTCTTGTTTTATTCTAATTTCATTTGGTTTCGGTTGCACTTTTGCAGTTTCTGATTCGGGTAAATCTGTGTTTGACTGGTTGGATAAAGTGATTTTTGGTTCTTCGTTTTTTATTTGAATATTTTTTAATAATTGATTTGCTCTTTCGGATGCAATATCTGCATCATATTTTTTTCGTTTTTCGGGATTTGATAAAATGTCGTAAGCAATTTTAATTTTTCTAGTTTGCTCAATAATCTTCTCATTTTGTGGCAGGGAATCGGCTTTTTCAAGGATTTGATGATAGGCTTTTGTGATTTCTTCTAGACTGGCATTTTCAGCTACTTTGAATAATTGATATAAAGTACTCAAACCATTTCCCTCCCTTGTTTTTTTATTATATCATTTGTTTTATGGTATGGCAAGCTTAGATATCAAAAAAATAGGTAGCTTCTAAGTCTGCTTCATGCAATAATAGAGCTAATGGAAATTTTTTGAAGGCTTGACCTAATGTGCTATAGATTTCCTTTGGTTCAGTAAATCCCATGTGCCAGCGAATACAATATTTTTCTTCTACTGTCAGTTTGATATACTCGGTAATCATCATGACACTTTTTTCGCCGTGTCCGTATGGGATTGTATCTTCTACTGTATAGTATGGTACTTTTTCCCATTCACCAAAAGCATTTTTGGCATTTCGATAATCGACTTTGTAAAAGTTTACTTTGCAAATATCATGCAATAAAGCGATAAGTATTAATGTTTCTTCAGATGCATTGATTTCAACAACTGCATTTTTTACTTTGCTAAGTAAAATTTCATATACTTTCATACTATGTTCTAAAAGTCCGCCTTCATAAGCACCGTGATATCTTGTACTAGCTGGCGCCTTAAAAAAATCAGATTTTTCAATAAATTCAATTAGTTTGTCCATTCCTTCGCGTGGAATACTTTTTAATAATTCTAAAAATTCTTCTTTCATTTTTGGTTCCTTTCTGGTAGGAATTTTTTTGTTATTGTATCATATATTTTTGGTTTGTACAATATTATTTGCTATTTTTGTTGAAATGTAGTACAATATGGGGGAAAGGAGTTTGAGAATGAATCTTATTGAAGAAACTAAGTTTTTAATGAAGAAATATCAAATTACAGCCAATAAAAATTATGGACAGAATTTTTTGGTGGATGAAAATATTGTGAATTCTATTGTAGAATCTGCAAAAATTACAAAAGATGATGTGGTGATAGAAATTGGTCCAGGTCTTGGTACTCTTACTTCTTATTTGGTCGAAAAGGCAGGAAAAGTCATTTGTATTGAACTTGACAAAAAAATGTTGACTATTTTGGAAGAGCGATTTGCTTTATATCACAATTTTGAATTGATTCATGATGATATTTTAAAGGTAGATTTACACTCTTTGTTAGAAGAAAATTTGAAGAAATATCCGTCTGCAAAAGTAGTGGCTAATTTGCCTTATTATATTACAACTCCGATTATTATGAAATTATTGGAAGAAAAATTAAATTTAAAAAGTATTACGGTTATGGTGCAAAAAGAAATGGCAGAACGTTTGGTGGAAAAACCTGGGGGAAAAAAGTGTGGAAGTATTACTTATGGGGTTTATTATTATTGTACACCAAAATTGGTAACAGCGGTTCCCAATACTTGTTTTATTCCTAGTCCAAAAGTAGATTCTAGTGTGATTCATTTGGAGTTGTTGTCGTCGCCTCGTGTTTCTCCTTTGGAAGAAACATTGTTTTTTCAAATCATCAAAACTGCTTTTTTACAAAAGCGAAAAACATTGCTTAATACTTTATTAATTGGCAATTTCGGAAACCGTGATTTCCTTGAAAATATGTTATCTACACTTTCGATTGATTTAAAAATTCGTGGAGAAAAACTTTCGCTGGAACAGTTTAAAGCGATTTCTGATTATATTTATGAAAAAAGGAATCTTGATTGATTCCTTTTTTCGTACTTTCTCTATCCTATTTTCTTTTGAATTTCTTCTAATGCTTTTGCCATTTGATCTGGGCAAGATGTTGACTTATAGCCACATGGAATTCCTTTGAGTCTTTTGATGGCTTCTTCAATTGTCATACCAATTAATAAATTGGATAATCCTACTGTATTTCCTGCACATCCTCCTATAATTTGTGCTTTTTTGATGATGCCATTTTCCACATCAACAATCATCTCCTGTGAACATACACCTTGTGGTTTAAATTTGTATTCCATTTTTTCTCCTTTCTATTTTGAATTTTTTGATTTTGTCTTAGAAACGTACAATCTCATCATATATTTGAATAATATAGGAATCTGTCATTCCAGAAATGTAGTCAATAATTGCTTTGGCATAATCGGTTTTATTTTGTAAATTGTAAATAATTTTATTGTTGAAGTCTGCTTCATTTCTATCTTCTGTTTGTGCATAGTTGGCTAACCATGTTACAAATCCATCTGAAAGATTCGGATAATACCTTGACAATTTCTTTAAATTATATATTGTACGTTTTTCTGCAAATTCATTCTCTAAACAATAAAAAATTTCATTGATTACCAATTTAAAGTATCTTATACTCGGTGAGATTTTCTCATTTTTATAGATTTTTTCATAATTAAAATCTTTTATTGTTTTCATTACTTCCATTGCTTCTTTTGAGAATCTTAAGCCTTTTTCTGGTGAACTATTTTTGCATAAATCGACTGTTAAAAAATTAATGATGTTGCTATGATTTACATCAATTTTTTGGATCATTGAATTGATGGTTTGAATCTCTTTTTCGGTCAATATTTTCATTACTTTGGCATCTTCAATATCACGACCAATGTATGATATTTTGTCTGCAATTTTGACAACACAAGCTTCCCATGTATATGGCGCAAATTCATTTGGTTTTTGATATTGTTTTAGGTCAATCCATTCCTTTCTTGGTGACAAACTTTCTTCATCGATTTCTCCACAATGAGAAATGATGCCATCTCTTACAGCATAGGTTAAATCTAGATTCCTTTTTTTGTTTTCAAAATCTATTAATAATTCCAGATTATCAACAAAATGCAAACCGTTTTTTTCGTGCCAAAATGGCTCGCCCACTTCTCTTTGTGCAATAGTGGATAATATTTTTTCACCTTGATGTCCAAATGAGCTATGACCTAAATCATGCGCCACGGCAATTGCTCTTGTAAGTTCTGTATTTAATCCCAAATAACTTGCGATTGTATAGCTCACAGATTCTACCAAATTGACATGCTCAATTCTTGTGCATATATGATCATTGTCTGGTGAGAAAAATACTTGCGTTTTATGTTTTAATCTTTTGTAAGCATTTGAGTTAATAATTCTAGTGTAATCTCTATCAAACTCTGTTCGCATTGTCGTAAGTCCATAGGTATGCGAATATAGCTCTGTTTCCCTTTTGGTTGCATTTTTCCATTTGGGATTATTTTTGATGGTTGCAACATTTTCAAATTTCTTCATCTGTACCTCTTTTTATCTCTCTAATGATTCTCTAATTTCCTCTAATTCTTCTTTGGAAAAATGATATTCCTGATTGCAAAATTCGCATTTGGTATCAGCTTTTCCGTCTTCTTTTATGATATTGTCAAGTTCCTGTTTTCCAATGGAAGCAAGACCTTCTGCGAATCTTTCTTTGGAACAATTGCATTGAAATTCAATGGCTAAGTCATTTATTAAAAACAATGCATTTTCATCTCCTGTAACAGTTCTGGCAATGTTTTCTAAGGTCATTCCTTCCGCTAGCATAGTGCTAATTGGTTTGCTGTTTTGAATTGCTTTTTCTATTTGGGTGATTTCGTTTTCTGTTGCATCTGGCATTAATTGAATCATATAACCACCGCTTTTTTTGACACCGTTTTTGTCAACTAAAACACCTAAGGCTATGACCGTTGGCTTTTGTTGGGATTTTGCAAAATATTCTGTGAAATCTTCTGCAATTTCTCCTGAAACAAGTGACACTAATCCATTATATGATTTTTCCATTAATTCATTCTCTCGTATAATATTTAAGTATCCATTTGTTCCCACCGCTTCTCCTACTGCAAGTTTTCCCTCTGGGGTTCGTGGTAATTCAACATTTGGATTTTGAGCATAAATTTTTATAAAAGATTTGCTATTTTCTCTTTTTATAACTGAAACCACAGAACCAATCGGTCCTTTGCCATTGATTTGAACAGTGATACTATCTTCTTTTTCCTTGATTTCTGTCAATCCCATCATACCAGATATAGTTGCTACTCTTCCTAATACCGCTGTTGTTGTTGGCGTTAAATCTTGTAATTTTCGAATGTATTCTATTAATTCTGTTGTTTCTGTTACAATAATACTGACTTTCCCTTCATATCCTAAACCTTTTATTGTTCTGTCCATTTTTAATTTCCTTTCTTTGTATTTTATTCATTAAAAGCATTTTTAACTGTTTGATAGCTATTCATTAATAATGTATATTTCATGTCCTCTGGAATGTTTTCGTTGTACATAGCGTTTGTGATAGGAATTGTGTAAAAGGAATATTGGGGCATGAAAAATCTAGTTTTAATGATGTAATCAATTAAACAATCCTCTTCTTTTACAGTTATATCATGCCTTTGCAAAAAATTTTTTAGCATTTGCGTGTATTCTTGATGAAAATAATTCAATATTTTTACATATTCTATCTCTTTTGTTATTTCTTGTTTCTTCTGTTTTTCTAACATTTTTTACCTCTTTTGGGATGTCCCTTTTATATATTTTTTCCTTTTAATTAATGGTTTTATTATAAATCAAATATAATAAAAAGTCTAGCTTATTTTTATAAAAAAACACACAAAATTTAAAAACAATTTTGTGTGTTTTTGGTTTTATTAATCTAATCTTTGAATGCTTAAAAATTGTTGTAATTCTGCTTCTGTCATCAAATTAGGATTATCTACTTCTACAGTATATAAATATTTGGAATCAATTTCATAAGCAAAAAATGCTTTTTCACGTTTTTCGCTTTTGCCTTCCCAAAATTCATAATCATAAGAAAGTACAATTTTGGAGAATTTATTGCCATTTACATTGATTTCTTCTACATTTGATAATTGAATATTTTTGTAGTCCTCATCTTCTTGATAATATTCTAACATATCTTTGGCTTCATCGATGTATTCTGTTAAAGTGCTGTAGGTTGTTGATACATCAACATCAATTGAATCATCGTTTATTTCTTTTTCAAATAGTTTATAGCTATCGCTATCTGAAGAATATTTCTCATAACCATTTGGAATTGAAAACTCGATTTTTTCTCCATCAAATGTTTGAACAACATTATCTGGCGTAGTTCCTTTACTTGAAACTGAATTGTTGTTATTTTTTGATTCTAATTCAAGATTATTTTGTGTTGCATTATTGGATGGTAAGTCATTTGCTACACCATATATTTTTTCAAATATTTCATACAATTTACTTCCCATGAAGTTTCCATATAATGCCATGACATCTGCTGTGCTTAACTCTTCTAATTTAACGGCATTTTGTGTATTGATGTCCGTAAGTTCTTCATTGTAAACTGTATTAATAGCTGCTTTAGCAGTAACTTTTGTGTCTTCTGCTTCTGCCGTTGCTTCTACTTCTGTTTTGTTGTCTATTGTATGTATTTTTATAGTTCCTTCCATGATTCCTTCATTGTTTTCCAATAATTTATAGGTATATTCTTCTTCTTCTTTTTGTGTCACTTCCATTGCAATTGTTTCGTTGTCTTCTGTCATTACAATATCAACACGATTGACATCAGCAAATATTCCTTTTGTGTATAAATCAATTTCCATTTGCATATCGTATGAAAAATCCATATCATTCAATTCGTATTTTACTTCATTTAGTGTATCTTTAACTTCATTTTCATCTTCAAAACAATCTATAAATTCTTCATTATTGGCTAAATTTGTACATATGTTTTCTAAAATTTCTTTGAATTGTCGTCCTGTTAATTTTAAAATATTTTTGGTTAGTTTTTCGTTTTCAATTGTTACTTTCTCTGTTGAAAAATATTCACTTTTGAATTCTGCTTTTACTTCTTTTCTTAAAATTGCCATTGCTTTTTGCGCTGTCACAAATTGCATAAAGTTTAATGGTTCAGCAGTTTCTGTATCCATTCCATCTTCTAGAACATCTGAAATATCTAGTTCAATGGTTTTGTTGAAAAATTGTCCTAAATCTAAATAAATCTTTTGATTTTCTGAATCTAGTTTAGCTTTGGCATCAATTAACTCGTCATCTGATTTGTCTAATTTTATTCCCAAAACTTGCTCTTGTGTTTCATTGTCTATTTCTGCATTAATGGAGATTTTGGTATCATTGATTAATTCAACAAATTCTCCCATTCCTTTTGTAGCTTCCCCTTCGATTTTCATTTCTAAATCCCAGTTTGCTTTTATTGTGTCATAATTTTCTACCGTTTTGTAAGTCAACATTTTGTCAATTTGTTTTTTAAAGACTGCTTCTGAATTGCTGTTTCCAGCTATCACTACAACGGCTAAAACAAGAATTATCAGAATCGCTACAATTCCAATTATCATAGCTTTAGACTTGTTTCCTTTTGTCTTTTGCTCTTCAATTGGTTCAAATTTCTCTGAATCCATATCAATTTCCCCCTTTTTTTATTTTATAATATATATGTTCTATACTTCTAATTTATATTATATTTTTAGTATTTTGTCAAGTTGTTCCATTGTTTGTTAAAAAAAAATTTGTTCTACGGAATTCTAGGTTTTCAGTATTTTTCACATTTCTTTTTTTTTCTCATATAATAAATAAAACACTTTAGAAAGGATTTTTAATATGGTTATTTTACGTTTAAATTCGACTGGTCCCTATGTGGAACTTTTGCAAAGTACTTTAAAAAAATTAGGATTTTATAGTGGGAGTATTGATGGAATGTTTGGTTCTCAAACAGAAAATGCTGTAAAAAATTTTCAAAGGAATTTCGGTTTGTCAAGTGATGGAATTGTTGGGAACAACACTTGGGATGCACTATTTCCATACATAAATGGCTATACCAATTATACTGTCAAAAGTGGTGATACACTTTTCAAAATCGCCAATAATTTCTCCACCACAGTAGATAGTATTCTCTATGCTAATCCTGACATCGACTCTGATAATTTGCAAATCGGACAAAAAATTATTGTCCCTTTTGGCACCGTTGTTCCAACTAATATTAGCTATACTTCGGATTTCATGGAAATGAATTTGTCAGCTTTGAAAACAATTTATCCTTTTCTTGAAATTTCATTAATTGGAACAAGTGTATTGGGGAGAAATATTCCAGTTGTCAAGTTTGGAAATGGCCCGAAAGAAGTCTTTTATTGTGCTTCAACACATGCCAATGAATGGATTACCACTCCTTTATTAATGAAATTTTTAGAAAATTTATCGAAAAGTTATGTTAATGGTATGCAAATTTATGGAAAAAATCCACGAGATTTATTTTCGGAAGTTTCGCTTTATTTGGTGCCAATGGTTAATCCAGATGGTGTTGATTTGGTGACTGGACTAATTGCGAAAGGTTCGCGCGCTTATGCTCAAGCGCAAGCAATTGCAGATAATTTTCCAGATATTCCGTTTCCAAGTGGTTGGAAAGCTAATATTGAAGGGATTGATACAAACCTCCAGTTTCCAGCTGGCTGGGAGCAAGCAAAAGAAATAAAATATGCACAAGGTTTTGACAAACCTGCGCCACGTGATTTTGTTGGCTATGGACCTTTGACTGCACCAGAATCGGTCGCTTTATACAATTTTACTTTGCGCCACAACTTCCAGTTAATGATTACTTATCATACACAAGGTAGAGTCATTTATTACAAATATCAAGAAATGACACCACCAAATTCCACTACAATTGCAAATCTTTTTGCACAAGTTTCTGGATATTCTGCAGAAGAAGTTCCTAGCGGTTCAAGTTTTGCTGGTTATAAAGATTGGTTTATTTATTATTATAATCGTCCTGGATTTACGATTGAAGTTGGTCTTGGAACAAATCCGATTCCAATTTCCCAATTTGACGGAATTTATCGCGAAAATTTAGGAATTTTAGTTTTGGGAATGTTGCAATAAATTTCCACCAAAATTGGCGGACGTTCTATAGCTCCGAATGCACTTATGGAACTGCTGGATGAAACTTCCGCTGTTTTACAGAAATATTTTTCTGATAAAACATATGCAACTTTTGCGGCTGGGATCCTGTTTTATAGTCAAGTAACATCTGTTGTAATGGGATATTCTGAGGATTCAACTATAACTTTGGAATTTGAAAATTTCAACGACACTGTATCCGCTCAAAAATTGGCTTTTGAAAATTTAAAAAAGCTTGTCATTAGTAATTGTCTCGGCTCGTTGTATGCCCTTATTTATGGCGACGACTAAATCATATCTCCAAAAAGTGCCCCTGAAATTTCTAACTTCAGAGACGCTTATCTTTTATTCTTTTAAAAAAGAATAAAATTAACGTGTATTCTACTGCATACTTTTTATAAGAAAAATACCCAATTGCTTTAAAAATAAGCAATTGGGTGTTTCAATTTTTGGCGGAGTGAGTGGGATTCGAACCCACGGGCCCTTATACAGGACTACTACAGTTCCAGTGTAGCTCGTTATGACCACTTCGATACCACTCCATTTAAAAGTTATTATAACAAAAAATTAGGAGTTTGGCAACTGGTTATTGAAATTTTTTAATCACTCGTTTTTCCCGCTCCTAAAATTTCTCCATTTTTTGCATTTACATAAATGTATAACGAAGTTAATGGATCATTTTCATCAAACAATCTAATCTGCCACATTAGTTGACCACAATAATTGCTACTTTTCCACTCTTCTTCCCACATATAAAGTCTATCAATTTCATCTAAATTGAGTATTAGTTTGCTGGCTATTTCTTCCGTTTTCTCTTTTCCTCCTGCATAAAATTCCGATTGCCAAGGCTGATATTGGTATTTTTCATCGGTTGCTTCTTGTTCCGCAAGATTCGCTGCCTCTCTTGGCGACAAAATTTTAGTAAAATTTACGCCACCATCAACTGTTGCATAATATTCACCATTTTTTGTATAATAGCCAATACCTTCGGTCGTAAAAAAGATTTCATTTTCTGTTTGATTTGGGTCTTGTAAATTCTCCTTTTTGGTCTCCTCATTCAATTCTTGGTTTGAATTGTCCCTCATTTCTACAATATTTCCTTCTTTATCATAATAAGTTATTGTAACTGGTACATATTGTTTTTCAAATTCATTTTTAATGGGGTCAAATTTACCTTCCCCATAATATTCTTCCATCACTTTATTGGTACCAACAAAAAGGAAATTTTTGTATTCGTAATAATAAACTTGTGTATCAAAAAATGCACTAACATAAGCAACCAATTTCTGATTATTTTTTTCTACAACATATTCTGGTTGAAAAATAAAGGCATATATTACAGCGAAAAATGAGGCTAAAATACAAATTGCAATCATCATAATCGCCATAAAAATTATTTTTTTGTCCATTCGTTTGCATTTTAAAATTTGAAAAATAATTCCCAAAAACACGCCAATTCCAACCAACACAAAAGAAACGCTAAATACCCATTGTCTAAAATTTAAAGATAGTAAACCAATTACAAAATATATAACAATAAAAAGTAGAATATAAATTGCTACAAATAAAAATATTTTTTCTTTTAATTGATTAAAAATTTTTTTCATAATTATTTTCTTTTTATTTTTCTATACCTCATACTTTTTCCCAGTTTTATTTACTAAATCTCTCACTTTCATTTTCCCTGCTCTTGTTACAAAATCATAACCATATTTATCTTTTAACTGGTCAATGGTTTTATCCAATCGCTCCTGTTTATCGTCTGTTTTGGTAAAAAAGGAAAGTTGCCTTTCTTCTTTGGTTGTCAAATTATCAACTTTTACACCTAATAATCGAATCGGTATTCCATTTTGATAACGTTCTAGCAATAATACTTTTGCTTTTTGATAAATTTCTTTTGTGCTTGCTGTTTCCATCTCTAATTGACCTTGATGTGAAATATTCTCAAATTGATTAGTTCTTAATTGAATACTGACACATTTAGCTAACAAATCATATTTTCTCAATCGATAAGCCACTTGCTCGGTTAGAGCTAGCAAGATTGGTTCAAGTTCTTCAAGAGTAGAAATATCCTTTGGAAAAGTAGTTGAATTTCCAATGCTTTTTGGCAATTCTGGTTGACTCATTACTTCCGCATCATCAATTCCATTTGCATATTCCCACATTAAATTTCCGTGTTTTCCGAATTTTTTGATTAAAATTTCTCGTTTGGTTTTTGCCAAATCTCCAATCGTTTTAATATTCATATTATACAATTTTGGAACTGTTTTCTTCCCTAACATAAACATTTCGGAAGTCGGTAAAATCCACATTTTACTAGGAATTTCTTCTTGAAATAATGTATGAATTTTATCTGGTTTTTCAAAATCGGAAGCCATTTTCGCTAGAAATTTGTTGTGTGCAACACCAATATTTACTGTAAATCCCAATTCTTCTTTCACCCTTTTATTGATTTCCCTTGCTTTACTGAGCAAAGTGTCTTTTTGCAAATATTCTGTCATATCCAAAAAACATTCATCAATCGAAAATCTCTCAATTTTGTCGGTATATTCCAATAATAATTGATATAATTGATTTGAGTATGCCTGATATTTTCGATACTCCAATCCAGAAAAAATTTGCAAATTGGGACATTTTCTTTTCGCCTGATAAATCGTTTCCGCTGTCACAACACCACACATTTTTGCCTGCATACTTTTCGCCAAAACAATTCCACTACGTCTTGTTTCATCTCCACCAATAATGCATGGAATCTTTCGAATATCAGTTTTGCTTCCATTTTTTAGCATTTCGACAGCTGTCCAGCTTAAAAATGCATTATTTACATCAATATGCAAAATTTGTTTTTCCATCGTTTTCACCTTGTTGTAATTATAGAACTTTTGTTTGTATTTGTCAAGCATTTTTTGCAATTTTTTTCTTATAATGCATTCATAATTCCATAAGTTATAAATGGACTTGCATATATTGATAAATAGATTAATGTTATCCAAGGTTGATAATCTATATAGAACTCCCTAAAAGTTAAAGACCAAGGATGCTTGATTAAAACCCATCCAATAACATCAAATAGGACAGTTATCGTTCCCCAAACAAGTGATGTTGCAATAACATTTGACAACGCTATTTCTTCTAATCCATTCAAATAAAGATAGGCAAATATAGGAAAAATAACTACATTATATAAAGGATGCCAAGGTTTTGTTTTTTCATATCCTTCTCCCATACCTGTACTATCTTTCATTGATTTCATATGCAATACTACAATATTAAAAATCGTATGCAATATTCCTATGCTCGTAACTACAAAATAGGCTACCCAATACCATAACATTGAAAATCCGAAATTCTCCATTTCATTTCTCCCTTTTAACGACAATTTGTTTTTTATCATACTACAAAAATAAATATTTTTCAATGCCAACTACATGTTAACTTCAAGCATAGTGATACTTTTTTCGATTTCCAATCAAAAACGCACTACTTACAATAACTGCCAAAATTTCTGCAACAACAACCGCAAGCCAAATGCCGTTTAAACCCAATAAAACTGGTAGTAAAAATATCATAGTAACTTGGAATACTAGCGTTCGCAAAAACGAAATGGCTGCTGAAACCCCTCCATTATTTAGCGCCGTAAAAAACGAGGAGGCAAAAATATTAAATCCACTAATTAAATAAGAAATGGCAAATAGACGAATGGCGTTAGTTGTCATTGCAAGTAAATCAGCATCATAACTTACAAATATCGAAGCTAATACTGGAGAAATGAGTTCTGCTAAACATGTCATAATCAAAGAGGTTACTGCAATTAATCTCAAACTTTTCTTTAACAAACCTTTTAATTCCTCTGTATTTCCTGCCCCGTAATGATAGCCTACAATTGGCGCTGTTCCAATCGAATATCCCAAATATGTTCCAACAAATATAAATCCTACATACATAATAATTCCATAAGCAACCACACCGTCTGAACCAGCATATTTCATTAATTGCATATTGTATAACATATTCACAAGCGACATAGATAAATTAGTCAACATTTCAGATGAGCCATTAGCACAAGCTTGTAAAATTGGTTTTAACTCCAATTTGGTTTTGATAAGTTGTAAAGGACTATTATTTTTTCGGATAAAATAAGTCAGTGGAATCAAGCCTCCGAGCAATTGACTTATTCCTGTTGCTAGCGCTGCACCAAATACACCCATTTTTAAAACATACATAAATAAAAAGTCAAGTACCATATTTAGCACACCTATCACTACCGATACAATTAGTCCAAACGTAGGTTTTTCTGCTACAATTAGAAAACTTTGAAAACTATTTTGCAAAAGAAATGGCACTAAAAATAGCATCAATGTTCTTCCATAAGTAACGCAATCTGTGAGCATATTTTCATCTGCTCCCAATAATTTAGACATTGGCTCTATTGCTACAGCACTAATTACTGTAAACAAAATTCCAACTATGGCTAGTACATAAATTAACATCGAAAAATATTGATTTGCTTTTTCCTTTTTTCCTTCTCCAATCGTTTTAGAAACTAATGCACTTCCTCCAGCTCCAATCATAAATCCTACTGTTCCTAAAATCATCAAAGCTGGCATGATTAAATTTACAGATGCAAAAGCTTCACTCCCCACACAATTGGATACAAAAATTCCATCTACAATTCCATAAATGGATGTAAATATCATCATAATAATGGTTGGTATAGTAAATTTAATTAATTTTTGATATGTAAAATGTTCCGATAATTGTATTTTCATTTTTCCTCCTTTTAAATAAAAAAATAGACAAGAAATGATTGATTTAATCACACATCTTATCTAGTATATGTTTCTTGATATACCCTCCGATGACGTCTTAATTCATTTAAGTCTTAATAGAATACCATATTAAAAATTAGGAGTCAATAGTTTTATTAAATTTTCTGCCCTTAAAAATAATTTCTTTTTATTTGATTTTTTCTAATTTCTGAAAAAGTGCGTGTCAATTAGTTGACACGCACTTTCCATTTTATCTCACCATAACTTCATCCTTATAAGTCTATCTTTTTGTTTTTTAGTCTACATTTACGCCTTTTTCTAAAATTTTTCTTCCTATAATATAATATAAAATATCATACAAAATATACATCACAATTCCAGTGAATAAAATTGTTTTGAGTGCCTCTGTACTAAATGAAACTGTGGTAAATAATTTCATCACTTCTGGATTAACCATTCCGATTCCATAAATCACACCAAATGTCACCATAGAAGGTATGATATAGCACAAAAGCCCAATCAAAATCGATTTTATCAGCTTCCAATTATTCGCTCTATGCCCAATCATAATTCCCATAAAACCAGAAAATATTGCAAATAACATTTGACAAAATATCGTAATAATTATGACGATTAAAAGGCTAGAAACCGAACTTTCAAAATAGAGCGCCGTTTGCTCCATCGAAGCTTTTAGGACATCCCAAGTATCTTTTCGCACACAAACAATGGCAAGACACGCAATAATCACAATTGCCGAAGTAAACATTGTTATAATCGTTGTTACGATTTTGGAAACATAAATCCTATTTTTACTAACAGGCAATGTATGAGTTAAATACGATTCATCTTTGTATAAATTTCGAATAAATCTCACCCAAATTCTTATAAAATTGTTAATCAATATATTAATTAACATCGCAATCAATACGCCTGAACAGATTTTATCTAAAATTAGAAAAATCAATCCTTTCTCAAATTGCTCTATTATTCTTGTAAATACCGCTAAAATTAAAGCTAAAATATAAAAAACGATTAATGGTTTATAACACCATTTCAAATCATATTTTAATAGTTTTTTTAACATTTAAAATACCTCCTAAATATTTCATCAATTGAAGCATTTTCTTTCTTTCTCAATTCATCAGCAGAAGATGTCAAAATAATTTTTCCCTGATCCATCAAAATTACTTCATCCAAAATACGTTCAATATCTGCAATTAAATGCGTAGAAATTATCACACTAGCACCTTCTTTGAAATTGGAAAGAATCGTATCTAAAATGTAATCTCTTGTAACTGGATCGACTCCTCCGAAGTGGTTCATCTAAAATATATAAATCTGCCTCACGACTCATCACCAAGATTAATTGTACTTTTTCTTGCATTCCTTTTGACATTTTGCTCAATTTTCTATCCATTTCCAAATTCAAATCTTGTAACAATTTGGTCGCTTTTTGTGTATCAAAATTTTCGTAAAATTCGGTAAAATATTGAAGAACTTGCTTTACTGTCATTTCTTTATCCAAATACGTTCTTTCTGGCAAATAGGCAATCATTTTTTTAGATTCGATTCCAGGCTTTTTTCCTTGCATTAAAATTTCGCCTGAAGTGGGTGTTAGTAAATCGTTCATTAATTTAATCAGAGTACTTTTGCCAACTCCATTTTTTCCCAAAAGTCCAATAATTTTTCCTCTTGGAATTTTGAAATTGATATCTGTCAAAATTGGTTTATGGTCAAATTCTTTATACACATGTCTACATTCTAACAATTCCATTCTACTTCCCTCCTAATTCTTGCAAGTAAGCAATTGCCTCTTCATACGTAATACCAATGTCTTTCATATCATTCAAATAATGATTTACTTTTTCTTTTGCCAATTGTTTTTTCATTTTTTCAATTAATTTCTGGTCTTGCGTCACAAATTTCCCATTGGTTCTTTCCGTGAAAATTAATCCGTCGTCTTCTAATTCTGTCAATGCTTTTTGCATGGTATTTGGATTGACCCTTACCATAAGTGCTAGCTCTCTTACAGAAGGCAATCTTTCTCCTATTTTTAATTTTCCAGAAATAATTTCTATTTTTAGCTTTTCCACTAATTGTATATAAATTGGTCTATCATTATCAAAAATATAATCCACGACTTTTTCCTTTCTTAATTGTATTACTTGCATAATACAATGATACTATGTTTTTTTTATTTTGTCAAGTCCTTTAACAAAAAAGATAAACTGTTAAGCAAAATGCTTAACAGTTTTTGATTTCTCTTTTTACTAAATTTAAAGCCAGCCTTTTGCTCTAAATTCTTCTATCTTTTTTAAATCTTCCTCCGAAGGCTTATTACTCACCTTTAATGAATTTTGCAAATCATATTCTTCACTCCATTTTAAAAACAAATTTTGAATCATGTTAGCAATTTCTTCATCTCTGGCATCAATATCTTCTAGTGTAAAGTCTTCTGCGGGAATTTGTCCCATTTTTTTTACTAATTGAATGTTAGATTTTTGATAATTCTCCTTTTTTCGTCCAAAATAACCATTTCCAGCTTCTATATTTAATTTTTTCTCAAGCGGAATTTTATTTCCTAAATGTTCAATCTGCTCTTTTATTTCCTCATCAGATTTTTCTTGATTATTAAAATAATTATTATGCCATTTTTGTGGAAAAATATGCTCAATTTCCCACTTTTCTGGTAACAATTCTTTTTGCTCTTTTTCTTGATACGACATTATTTTCAATAACATCCTTACTGTATTTTTAGGTGGCATCTTAATACTTTGTTTAAATTCGGCATTATTAATATTCAATGAAATAAAGGTAGGCGTTGAAGTATGAATAATTTCTGCATTCAATTTTAAAATAATATTTTTCACAGCATTAATGGTTGGTACTTGTAAATATTTCACTAGTAAAAAAGTTAAAATTCTTTTTAGGAAAGATAGGAAATCTGTTTCAAAAGAATCCATCTGACTATTTTTTAAATAAAATATTGTAACTGGATATTTCCAAAATTCATTGGGATAAGCACTTAATATATCCAATAATTTTAAGATTTCAAAATTTCCAGACCACTTTTCATCCTCTAAAATTTCTCTTTTGTTAATTACAATCCAAAGGTTTAAAATTTTGTTTAAATTGTCTAATAAATTTTCCTCATATAATCTTTTAAATTTTTTGTCGGAAAAATATTTTCTCAGACCTGGTGTGGTTGTATTTATATCCTCTTCTACGGCTCTAAGATAGAACATATAATAATAAAACAATTGTTGAATACTTTCTCCTGCATCTTGTGCTGCTTCATCAATTTCTTTCCAATATGTAATAAATTGGTTTCTCTTTTGGGCATCCGAAATCTGATTATAAATTTTAGCTTTAAAAATATCTGCATCTGATAAAGGAAGTCCCCTGTTATTTAATGTTGAAAATATTGTTAGTGCTGTGTCTTGATTATCTGCTGTAATTGGTAAAAGAATTGCTCTATTTAATAAATTAAAAATGAATTGATATATTTTTAGTGGATTTTCAGCAGACACCTTTTCAAATAATTCTACGAATTTTCTATAATTTAAAGAATAATTATCTTTTGCTTTTTCTTGCGTTTCTCCTGTTTTTATGATAGAACGTAAAATATTATTTCCTTCGTCATTAATCACAGCTGATTTCAATAAAATTTGCGAATAATCTACTTCACCTGTCAAATCATTCGTTTTCCAGATAGCTGGTTCTATTTGTTGAATAAAATTAATCGCCTCTTTACTTTTTTCTTCTGTTGAAATCAATTTGGTATAAATTGCTCTTAAAAGCAAAAAAAGAGATGTAATTCTTTGTTGTCCATCAATAATTTCTTGCTCTCCCATTTCATTTTCATACGAAACAATACTGCCTAAAAAATAATTAGTTTGTCCTTTTTCCTCTGGATTTACACTAATTGTAAATTCCCACAAATCTTCAAATAATGTTTCTACATGTTCTTCTGTCCATTCATAAGGTCTCTGATATTCGGGAATTAGAAAAGGTTTCTCTTTTCCACTGGCTAATAAAGCTTTCACACTTTGTTTATTTACAGATATTTCAGTTGACATTTTATTGACTCCTTTTTATATTTTCTTTTTTATTTATATCACAATTTTTTTCTTTTAACAACATAATTCTACAATTTTTTTTACAAAAATAAGTGAGAAGTTATTCTTCTCACTTTTACTTTTAATTTACAACCGTATTTGTTCTTCCCATTCCATTGACTTGTGCCATTAATTTGCTCCATGTAAGTGGTCCTAAAATTCCATCTGCTGATAGCCCATTTCTACTTTGGAAAGTCGAAACGGCATTTCTAGTTTGCGTTCCAAATACGCCATCTAATCCACCAGTTGTAAGTCCTAATGCATTCAAAGAATCTTGTGCTACACACACATAATTTCCTTTGCTACCATAACGTAGCATCGGATAGCCAGCCGCTGTTGTTCTGTCATCGAAGTGTACCCAGCGAGGGGTTAGGTTGATTGGTTCTCGTGTTACACAGGTTTTTAGCAAATTTGCTATTCTTCTCAGAACCCAGTTTTTGTGCTGTTCGCAAGAATTCGTCAAAACTAATTCTTAAATGAATATCAATTTTATGATCATAAACGACAATTTCTTTTATCATTGCTGATAATATCATTTTTTTTCTTTCTATACTGCAATTTTTTAAAACTTCTTTCCAATCTGGAATCATACTTTTCATTTTTAGCATTTGCTCAAAATCTACTTCTTTTTGCTTTTTCAATTGCTCTAATCTTATCTTTTGTTTTTGAAAATCTTCTATCTTCTGTTTATTTTCTTCCATTAATTCAGAAATTAACTCTCTCGTTAAAGTACTTTTCCCTGTTATCACATTCATAATTTCCTCTTTTAGTAAATCATTGTTGTTCGAACATTCTTTGATGTTTCTTTCTAATTCTCTGATTTGCTTTCCTTCGTTATCATTTGTGTTTTTATGGATTTTTCTCACATATTCTGACAAATCTCTTTTTTCTAGTAAATCAAAATATTTGTAAATTTCATTTAAAACTGGCTCTTCGATCATGTTATTTTTATGACTTTTCTTCTGGCAACTACACTCTCTGCCACAAGCCTTATTACTACACATATAATATTTATATCTTGTATAGCCTTGGCTTCCATCTTCCAATTTTATTGTTCTTTTCGAAGTTCTAGTCGTTAGTTTTGAGCCACAGCCACCACACACAATATAACCTGTAAAAAGCATATCTCCTTTGGTTTGATAGCTGAAATATTCCTTATTTTCTTCTTCACATTGTTTATTTTTATCACATCTTGCCTTTTTGATTTTTTGCACTTTTTCAAATTGTTCTTCTGAGATAATTTGAATTTCTGGAATTTTATCCTTTGAATAAATCCAATCTTCTGTATTTGACACTCTTTTTCGCTTTCCACCACCGATTGGCACACTCGTTTTATGAAAACACAAATAACCTGTGTAAATTGGATTGCGAAGCATATTATTAATCGTACTATAACTCCATTCGCACCCTTTGTGCGTTTTATATCCCTTCTCATTCAGATATTTAGCAATTCGCATTCCACCATAACCATCTTCGGTAAATAAATCAAATATTTTTCTTACAATTTCTGCCTCAGCCTCCACAATTTCATACGTTTTTCGCTCCACACCTCGCTTCGTAAAGATTCCTGTTTTAACCATTCTATAACCATAAGGAGGAACGGAACTGATATTAATGCCTTGCTCAATCATTTGCCTTTGCTTCGTTCGAACCCTTCTCGATGTTTTTTCGCTTTCGCCACCAGAATGCCAATATCTTAGATAGTTGATTAATTTATCAGTTCTAGAATCAAACTTCTGTTGCCCTTCTTGTGTCGACCACACTTCGATACCCTGTTTATCAAACCATTCCACAATGAAAGGAGTTTCGTCATCTCTTCTTCCTAATCTATCAAACATAAATACCAACAAAACATCGAATTCTTTATTAAGCGCATCCGTTCTGATTTCTTGCAAAACATCTCTGTCTTCTAATTTTTTATTGTAGCCTGATACGCCTTTCTCAATGTATTCTTTGTCAAATTCCCAATCTGGCATTTGCTCTATATATTTCTTACATTCAATTCTTTGCATTGGGATATCGTTTTTGTCCAACTGTTTTACCGTTGATACTCTGTATAAACATCGCACTCTTTTCATTGTTTTTTCCTCCTTTCTTTTAGAATAGCATTTATTTTTCGCTTTTAGAAATGTGCAAATTTTCTAATTTATTGTTCTTTTCACATTTCCTTTTTCAAAATTTCTTCGATATAATATTTCGATAATTGTTTTAATATTTCTGTCATCACATCTGTTTCGTTTTCTTCAAAAATAATATTGATTTCTTCGGTATTTTCTTGGCTAAACTTTTTTATGACTTTTTGCCCATTTTCATTTGTTTCTAATTTATATTCATCTTGTGTAACTTCTTTTCTTTCCTTCAAATGAAACACCTCTATTTCAAATATATTTTAAATAAAAATAATAATTACTGTAATCATTAAACGGCTGGTTAGGCTCCTCAGGACTTTCACCTATCTGATCATCAGACTTATTCTCAATGCGTGGGACGGTTCTTTCTCGCTCGTGCTATGACTGAATAAGAGTTTCTTTGACTGTATTTAATGATTTTTATTTAGTTTTCAATGTGCTAGAAAAAATTAAAAATTTTCTATACCAAATCACCAATTATGATCATATTAGTTATTGACTTTTGTTAACAATTATAATAAAATTATATTAGTTAACTGATTGTATATTACAATACTTTTTTGAATAAACCTGCAAAATTAGTGAAACTTAGTTATCAATCAGCAACTTTCGTAAATTTAGTAATTTGTTAACAGAAAGGATTTTTATATGGAAAGAAAAAAAGATATTAGAATTTCATTTGATGTAGTCAATTTTTCACAAATATTTATTCATACTTCAGGAGCATATTTAAGTAGACCTATAAGTCAAAATAACAATACGTACTTGGCTAATTATAGAAATGTGCCTACTGAGGAAGAATTTGAAATGCTAATAGAAGAAATTAATAATACTTCTTCTAAATCAAAAAAACAAAAATTAATAGATTATTTAAAATCAATATTCGAAATAGATCAAACTATAAATGCTACTTCTTTAACATTTAATGATGATATTGAAAAATTAAAAGGATATATTGTTTTTGAGCCAACATCAGTAATAGAAAACTACGATCTTTCTCTTCTAGACTTTATAAGTTACGATTTTAATATTTTTAATGATTATTTGTTGTTTTTCATAAACTTTTTTGATTATTTTATAGATAAATTAGATGATAAAGATATAAAACATATTGAACTAGATACTTTATATCCAGTAAAAGAAATAATTGAAATTGCAAAAAAATATTACAAAAAAGAAAAAAATACTTTAATTTATTATCAAAGTATTTTTAAGAAATGTATTCATTTTGTTTATTGTATTGATAATCCATTTGACTTAAGTGACTTAACTCTTAGGCAAAGGTTTTTCTTGTATAATCAATTATATCAAGATACATTTAAAGAATTTTCTCATGATTTTCATACAACAGACTTGCTAGAATACCAATACGACAATTTTCCTTTAAAAAAGGAAGAGATTCAATTAGAAGATGTATATACTGTAATTAACGCTATTAAAAATATTGATCCAACAGGAAAACACTTAGCTAACTTACATCAATTTGTTACTAATAATCTGTTTACTAGCTTTTATATTACTTTATTTAATATTTTAGCCATTAATAAATCTCATATAAAGTTATGTAATAATTGTAAAAGATATTTTTTAACTTTAAAAGATAATGTCGCATATTGTGATAGAATTATTAAAAATAATCAAACCTGTAAAGATATTGGAAATAAAGAATATCAAAAAAGAAAACAAGAAAATGATAATACTTATCATAAATATAGAACAATTGGAACTAGAAAGAAAACTCGTGCATCTCGAAATCCTGAAATAGAGATGTATCAAAAAGATTTAGAGCAGTATAGAAAAATAGGAAAACAAATGTATAAGGATGTTTGTTCTGGAAAAATTTCTAATGAAGAATTTGCAAAATGGGTAGATGAACAAGATAAATAACATTAACATACAATTTAGAATTCTAAATTGCATAGATGCGCCTTAAACAAAAATAAGGCGCATTTTTTGACATTTTTGCGTCTTATTTTTATTTGAATTGCATGGATGCGCCTTATTTTTATTGAATCAAGTCTACTAAAGCTTTAAAATAATATTTTACATATCTATCTTTTCCTTCTTCCGGCACAATAATGCCTGCCTCAACTAACTTATTTATAAATCTATTAATAGTTGCCTTATTTATTTTAATATTCTTTGATACTTCTTCATGTAATTTTGTTGCTTTAAATATTGGTATTTTAAAAAGGGCATCTAGAACATAAATACTATTTTTGCTTTTTAGTATTTCATTTATTTTAAATTTATATTCTGCATATAAATTTTGTAATTTTTTTATTTTTTCAATATTTCTATTTGCTTGAGTCTCAACAGCAGTTAAGAAAAATTCAATCCATTCCATCCATCCTTCATCATTTTCATTAACTGCATTTAACTTATCATAATATTCCTCTCGATTTTCTTCAAAATATTCACTAATATACAATACTGGTCTATTTAGAACACCTCTATAATATAAAAATAGGGGTATTAACATTCTTCCAATTCTTCCATTTCCATCTTTAAATGGGTGTATTTTTTCAAATTGAACATGTATAATCGCAGCTTGAATTAACTCTGATTGTTCTTCATATTCATTTATATATTTTTCTAAGTTCTCAAGATTCTCTATTAATTTTTCTGGTGAAACTGGTACAAATGATGCTGTTTCAATTGTACTTCCAGGCTTTCCAATCCAGTTTTGATCATTTCTAAATTCTCCTGGATTTTTGTCTTTTCCTCTAGCTCCACTTAATAATAATTTATGAATACATCTTAACATCCATAAGGATATACTATTTTTATCTGATACTTCTTGCTCTGCATATTCAATAGCTCTATTATAATTAGTAATTTCAACAAAATCATCATATTTATTTTTTAATTCTGTTTTTCCTTCATCAGCTTCTAATTCAAGAATTTCTGTTAAAGTAGCTTGTGTTCCCTCTATTT
>OFHM01000410.1_pt1 | contig 38181 bp, 29 predicted proteins | sample 1521311 | NCBI WGS metagenome assembly OFHM01 (sample SAMEA3504083, study PRJEB24116) | mouse gut metagenome | biome: mouse gut; feature: mouse-associated habitat; material: faeces | place: Denmark | collected 2011 | reverse complement strand
ATACTAATCCAGCAAACTGGGAATTAAAAGCGTGGCTCGAGCCAAATCCAAATGGTCCGCATTTATGTGAACGTACTTTTAAACATACTGGAGGAAAGTATACATGGGATTTATCCGAGGCAGAACGTAAACAATTAAGACAAGCGTGTAAAGGCAATAGCTGTACTATTCGTATTGGGTTATATAGCAATGGAACGACATGGGCAAGCTATCATGACAGAACTTTTATTATCAAGGATCCAATGCCAATAGCAGGCACTCCAACATGGGAAAATACAAATTATTTAAATCTTATAGACAATAAAACAGTTATAAAAGATTATAGTACTTTAGTAGTAAGAGTACCAGAAGCAACACCAGTAAAGGAAGCAACAATTAAGCAGTATAAAGTTGTTGTTGGAGATAAGATAGTAACTAAAACAACTTGGGGAACATTTGAAATAAAAAATGTAAATGACAGTATAATTAAAGTTTATGTAGAAGATTCACGTGGAAATACAGTTGAAAAGATATTGAACATAAGCAGTTATAAGCAGTATACATCACCTGTAATCACAACATTGTCTTTAGAGCGTACAAAGGGTGGTATAGGTTCTAATGCTACTCTAAGTTACAAAGGAATTTTCTGGAATAATAATTTTGGAAAAGCAAGCAATGGTGTAACTGCACAATATTATTATAAGGAGCAGGGAGCGGGTACATGGATACAAGGTTCTACAGCAATTCCTCCAAAGGTTTTTCGTTCTGATGAATTTAATGGAGAATATGAAATTAGAGGAGATCTAGAGGCTAATGGTTTTGATGTAGGCAAAAATTATGATTTCAAATTAGTTGTTACAGATAAGCTCGCCAGTGTAGAAAAAACAACTATTCTATCAAGCGGAATACCTAATATGGCTATACATCGTAATGGTGTAGCATTTGGTGCATTCTATAATCCTGAAGTCGGTGGACCCTTACAGGTGGAAGGAAAAGATATTACTAAAATCATGAATGATTTATATAAATGGGAGATGATAGGATATGGTAATGCTGGTAAAGATACAACAATAAGAATAGAAAAACCATTTAATGAAATATTACTAACAGTTGGTCCAAATGGTCTTGCATCAGATAATCAGCGTGTTTTAGCAAGTACTGTAATCCCTTCAAGTCATTTGGATTATAATTCATCTGATAGTGATGGATATCATCAGGTTTTTTATAGTACTACGTATCGAGGTGGATTAAATAAAATAGGAGAAAATAGTTATGTTATCAAAAGCTCTGCTGGTGCATTGGTACGAGTATATATAAGATAGGAGGTGTAACGATGATAATTACAAAGATTATCCAAAGTAATCAAGCGATTACTTTAAAGGATGCTGTTATAGGTGCTGTTATTGCGTTTTTTAGTATGATTTTTGGAGAACATTGGATTTTGTTTGCAGTCTTTTTGTTATTCAATGTTGTTGATTATATTACTGGTTGGATGAAAGCTAAAATGGCTAATAAAATAAATTCGACAGCAGGGTTAATTGGTATTTTAAAAAAATTAGGATATTGGATTATGATTATGGTTTCATTTTTAGCATCAGTTTTATTTATTGAAATAGGAAATACTTTAGGAATTGATTTAGGGATTACTACTTTATTAGGGTGGTTTGTATTAGCTTCACTAACAATAAACGAACTTAGAAGTATTATAGAAAATTTAGTAGAAACAGGTTATAACATACCTAATATTTTAACAAAAGGGCTAGAAGTGGCAGATAAAATAATTAATGAGGAAAATAAATAAGATGATAATGACAGCAGAACAATTAGTAGAAAAAGTAAAAGAAATAGCTAATAGTGCTACAATATATAAACTAGGAACATTTGGAAATAAAACGATTAATGGTAAAAGACAATGGGATTGTAGTGGTTTGTTAAAAGGAATTTTATGGGGTTATCCTGAAAATGGTAAATATGCATCAAATGGAGTATTAGATCAAAATGCAGATACAATCATTTCAAATTGTTTAGATATAAGCAATGATTTTAGTAATATTATGCCAGGTGAAGTTGTATGGATAAAAGGACATATGGGGATTTATATTGGTGATGGAAAGGTTGTTGAAGCTACACCTAACTGGGATAATGGTGTACAGATCAGTACTTGTGCTAATATTGTTAATGGTGCTAAAAAAAGAAAATGGTTAAAACATGGTAAAAGTCCTTACATTGAATATCTACAAGAAAATATTGTTAATAACTGGATCGCTTGTTTACAGTTAGAATGTAACAAGCAGGGTTTTAGTAATCAAAAGGTTGATGGTATTGCAGGTAAAGTAACATTAGCCAGCTGTCCGCAATTATCAAATAAATCTAAAGGGAAAATTACTGCTTTAGTTCAAGAAAGATTAAATAATTTAGGTTATAATTGTGGGAGTATAGATGGTATAAATGGAATTAATACCCAAAAGGCAATTAAGAAATTTCAACAAGATAATGGATTACAAGTAGATGGTATAGTTGGTAAAAATACTTGGAAGTGTTTGTTGATGATATAGTAAAAAGAATTAGTCTTTAGATAGTTAATAAAGTAGTAACTATACATGTATGGTTACTGCTTTATTTTTTTAATAGGAATGCTAAATCAGTTTACAATAATATTGAAAATTATAAAAAATACGAGTTATGAAATGTATATTCTTTAGTTAAAATCGCTCTATTTTTTATTTGCTTTTTATTAGTAGATGTGGTTTTTTTAATTGATAAATAAAAAATATGTCGCTTGATGGGAAAATTAATGATATAATGTGATTGAGCATAATATATATTTATAGATAGGAGAGAGGTAATATGGCAATGATTAAATGTCCAAAATGTGGGGAAGGTATTTCTGATAAATCTACAACATGTATTCACTGTGGTCATGTTTTAATTGAAGAATCTAAAGTGTTTTGTGAAGAATGTGGTGCAGAAATAGAAAAAAATGAAGAGATTTGTAGTAAATGCGGTTGTCCAGTTAATAAGCAGAGTGAAAATGTTGAACAACAAGAAGTTGAAGGTGCTAAAGCAACATCAGAAAATGGTGTTTCAAAGAAAAAGCTAATAATTGGGATTGTTGCAGTTTTAGCTGTTATTGGAATTATATTTGGAGCAGTATCTATCAATAAACATAATGAAGAACAAAGAGCAAAAGAATTAGCTGAACAAGAAGAACAAAAAGCAAAAGAACTAGCTAAACAGTATGAAAAAAACTTAAATACTATAGTTTATAAAATGTTAAATGGTGCAGCTGATGCAGAGAGTTGCGGAAATAAAATTAAAAAAGTATGGTCTAATACAATATGGGAAGATGATGATCCTGAAACAGATAAATACACTAAAACAAATGGAGTTTTTAATGAAGACTTTAATACTTCATTAACAGCGCTATTCACTGATCCTGATTTTATGAAAACTATTGATGATATTGAGAAGAATCAAAGTGAAGTTAATAAAATTATGAAAGATATGAAAAATCCACCTGAAGAATGGGAAGATGCCTATAATGATTTAAAAGAATACTATGATAATTATCTAATTTTAACTAATTTATGTATAAATCCTAGTGGTAGTTTACAAACATTTTCAACAAACTTTAATGATGCAGATACTGATACAATAAATAGTTTCAACAAAATGAAAACATATTTGGATTATTAAAATTTATTATTTCAACAAAAAGTATAGCCTAGTTTAGGTACTTACTTTAGGGTAAACACTTTAAAAGAGATTTCTTATATTATTGATTAACTCAATAAAATTTGAAATTTCTATTTATTATTTATCTATTATTGAGTAAGAGCTTTAACTTAGCTATACTCTTTTTTATTTGTTTAAAAAGTTAATTATATGTTATAATCGCTGATATGAAAGTGGTGAGAGAATGAAAAAGAAATATACTAAGATAGATAATATTCCAGCAGTTATCTGGGGAGAAGATAGTTCAAAAATTTTTATTGCAATTCATGGCAACCAATCGAACAAAGAAGATGCTGTAATTGAGATATTAGCCAAGACAGTGGCCAATAAAGGGTATCAGGTAATTAGTTTTGATTTACCAAAACATGGAGAGAGAATATCTGATGATACTTTGTGTAAAGTTCAAAATTGTGTTGTTGAATTATTAAAAATATATGATTTTGTAAGTGAAAAATATAATGAAATAAATTTATGGGCTTGTAGTTTAGGAGCATATTTTAGTTTAGTGGCTTATCAGGAAATAAAATTTAAACAATGTTTATTTTTATCTCCAGTAGTTGATATGCAAAGACTAATTGAAAATATGATGAATTGGTTTGATATTAGTGAAGAAAAGTTAAAGGAATTAATGGTTATTGAATTACCAATTGGTGAAACTTTATATTATGATTATTATTGTTATGTTAGAGATCATTCAATTATTAATTGGAATAATCGAACAATGATTTTATATGGTGAAAAAGATAGTTTATGTGAATATGATTATGTGAAAAGATTTACTGATCGATTTAAATGTGATTTAAGAATCATGAAAAATGGGGAACACTTTTTTCATTTAGATGATCAATTAGAATTTTATCAAAAGTGGTTAGAAGAAAAAATTAAGTGAGGGTTAAGTAATGAAAAAAATTGCAGTATTAACATCTGGTGGTGATGCTCCTGGGATGAATGGGGCAATTAGAGCAATTGTTAGAGTTGGAATTAAAAGAGGGTTTGAGGTTTATGGAGTTTATGGAGGATTTCGTGGTTTAGTTGAGGGGAAGATTAAAAAATTAGGGTATAGTGATGTATCGGAAATTTTAGCTAAAGGAGGAACAATTTTAGAATCATCAAGATTACCAGAATTTAAATTAGAGGAAGTTCAGGATAAAGCAATTGATAATTTAAAAGGATATGATATAGATAGTCTAATTGTAATTGGTGGGGATGGAAGTTATCGAGGAGCATTATCATTAAGTAAAAAAGGAATTAACTGTATTGGAATTCCAGGTACGATTGATAATGATATTAATGGTACTGATGAAACGATTGGTTTTCATACTGCATTGTCTAATATTATTGATGCTGTTAATAAATTAAGAGATACGTCTAGTTCACATCATCGCTGCTTTGTAATTGAGGTAATGGGTAATAATGCTGATAGTCTAGCACTATATTCTGCTATTTCATGTGGCAGTGAATTAGTAATTACTCATAAAACAGGTTTTGATGAAGATTTTGTAATTGCTGAAATGATAAAGAATGAAACTGTTTATAATAAACGACATGCAATTATTATTGTTAGTGAAAAAATACTTGATGTTGATAATCTAGCAAAACGGATTAGTGAAGAAACAGGTTTTTCTGGACGAGCGATAGTTTTAGGACATATTCAAAGAGGAGGATCGCCAGTTCCAGAAGATCGTATCTTGGCTTCTAGGATGGCAGGTAAGGCAATAGAATTATTGATAAACAATGAGAGTGGAAAATGTGTATGTTTAAAAAATAGTGAGATTGTTGCTATGGGGATAGAAGAAGCATTAAAGGAAACAAATCAAAGTAAAGAGCTGCTTTATCAATTATTTGAAGATTTAGTATAGTTATTATTAAGATTAAATAGTTAGAAATAATATTAGTAATAAGTATGATTTTGTAAAAGAGTTTGATATAATAGCAATACATTAAGGAAAGACTTTAAGGGGGTAAGATTAATGACTTGGCAAGAAAAATTACGTAAGGTAGAGCCATATGTGGCAGGGGAACAACCTAAGATTGTAAATATGATTAAACTTAATACTAATGAAAATCCTTATGGACCTAGCTTAAAAATACAAGAGGTGATTAAATCAATAGATATTGATAAGTTAAGATTATATCCAAATAGTGATGCTGTTGATTTAAGAAAGGCTTTAGCCAATTATTATCATTTAGAAGATGAGCAGGTATTTATTGGTAATGGTTCAGACGAGGTTTTAGCATTAACATTTTTAACTTTCTTTAATGGAAAAGAACCAGTTCTTTTCCCAGATATTACATATTCTTTCTATCCAGTATATTGTGATTTATATCAGATGGATTATAAAACAGTTAAGCTGGATGATGATTTTAAAATAAATGTTGAAGATTTTACGCAGCCTAATAGCGGTATTATTTTCCCTAATCCTAATGCTCCTACAGGTTTATTAGAAGATTTAGATTTTATTGAAACAGTTTTAAAAAATAATCCAAATAGTATTGTAGTAGTTGATGAGGCATATATTGATTTTGGTGGTGAAAGCTGTGTACCATTAATTAATAAATATGATAATTTGGTTGTGATTCAAACATATTCTAAATCACGTTCATTAGCAGGAATTCGTTTAGGAGTTGCTTTGGGTAATAAAGAAGCTATTAGCCATTTATATGATGTTAAAAATTCATTCAACTCTTATCCAATTGATTATATTACTCAACAAATAGCTTTAGCTAGTATTTTAGATGATCAAGATACAAAACAAAAGTGTGCTAAGATAATTAAAACACGTGAAAAGACAAAACAGAAGTTAAAAGAATTAGGATTTGTAGTTCCTGATAGTTATGCTAATTTTGTTTTTGTTAAACATCCAGATGTTGATGGACAGGAATTATTTATGGCATTGCGTAAAGAAGGGATTATAGTTCGTCATTGGAATAAGGAAAGAATTGATCAATATTTACGTATTACTATTGGTACAGATGACCAAATGGATGCATTGTTGGAATTTTTAGAAAAATACTTAAAGAAAAACAGATAACATTTTTGCTATCTGTTTTTATAATTTTTTATACTGTTTTATAGCATCCCTGATAAATATGTAGTTATCATTAGTAGATAAATTATGATCATAATAATAATCATCAAAAGTAATCTTTTTTAATTCTTCTAATGAGACAATTTTATTTTTAACCATTATATCTAACATTTTTCCACGAGCTTGTTTAATATACATAGAATTACGAACTAGCTTGCCAGCTTTATTCTCTACAAAGTCAATATTAATGAGATTAGGATGATTAATCATTTTTGTAAATTCTTTTGATGCTAGAGAGATAAGATAATCTTCATCTTTGAAATATTTATCAACATCTTTTTGCCAAAAATCATATAAATTTAAATCAAATTTCATTATCATATCTAAACGATATGGAGTAATTCCAGTATTGTATTTTAAAATCCCATAATATGCAGACATAATATTTAAATATTTGTCTAAATAATCAAAATCTTCATTTTGATAAGAACTTAAATTAAGCTGCTTTAAAACAGTTCCTTGATAACAATAAATAGCAGGAGTTGAATCATAACTATCATGATAGTAATTATAAACAGTTTCTGCCATTTTAAATGATATTTTCATATTGTCATGTAGTTCATTGATAGAATATCTTTTTAAATAGTTATGTAACTGTTTTGTTTTTTTCAAAAATAAAAGTTCTGTTTGTTCAATTTTAGAATATTTAGTTTTCATCACCTTTGCAGGTGCAATAATAATTTTCATTTCAATCACCAAGATTATTATACATTAATTTGTCAAAATATGATATACTTGTCGTGGTGATGAAAGAATGAATAATACAATTATAATTGATAAAATCCTAATCCATATGTTGGATTTAGAACATAGTAAAGTTGTTTACTCTGATACTTTTATAAATTTAACAGAAGGTACAACTGAATATTATGATAAAAAAATAGAAAAGTGTTTAGAAAATTCTGGAATTAAGCAGTTAATTACAGGAAGTGAGCATCATTTATTACAAGCAGGTAAAAAAATGATTGAAAGTAATGATAGCTTTAAAGAAGAATCAATTAAAATAACTCAAGATATTTTTAATCTTTGCACAAAGATTGAAGAAATGCCAAATGCAAATCTGATGTTTGTTGAGTGTAAAGTAGATGGTAAAAAGTTTATTTTGATAATTAAGTTGAATTATAAAACAATGCCAATGAGTTTGATTGAAGAAAATGATGGTGTACGTAGTATTCGATTTATTAATCAACAAATCCTGCCTAATAAAACAACCGCTGTTGAAGAAGCAATTATTATTGATATTGAAGAAAATGTTTTATCAATTATCGAAAAAAGATTTATGATTGACGGAAAACCAGGATACTATTTAAATGAACAATATATTAAAGGAGAACCTAAATTAACTGATAAACAAAAAATGAGTATTGTTAATAAGGTGGTAAAAAAAGTAGATAGTGAATATGGAGTAATTGAAGGTGATCCATTACCAGTTGTAAAAAAGGAATTAGCTGAACTTGTAATGGAACATCGGCCTGTAAAACCAATGGAGTTAGCTAAAAAGGTTATGGGTAATGATTATAATGCAACTGAAGAAGTTGAGACAATTATGCGTGATTTAGGAATAGAAGAAGATGATGAGATTGTTAATATACCTGTTTCATTGGACAGGATGTCACGCTGTAAATTAGTGTTGGATGATGATCGAATTATTGAATTAAGTGTAGAAGATTACTTGGAAGGTGTCGATATTTCCCGGGAAATGGATGAACGTGGCATGACAAAAATAACTTTAAAAAATATAAAAGATGTTGTTGTAAAATAATAGATACACAGGTTTACTGTGTATCTAAATAGTAATATATTTATTAATATGTAAATAATAAACAATAGCTTTGATATTAGCTTGAGGAAAAACTCGAGCTAATATTTTTTTATAATAATTCATTTGATCTTTGTGTAATGAAACTAATAATTCATCACAGGTAGAACTCTTAATATTATCCGTCTTATAATCAATGATAGTAATATCATTATCATTAATACAAACAACATCAAAAATCCCATGAATGATTTGCCCTTCATCTAACATTGAAAATTCTTTTTCTTTATATACAATTTTAGCATTACACATTAATGAATAAACTTCACTTGATAAAAAGTTTTTAAGATTCAGATAATATTTGTCAATTATTTTCCATGCTTCTTGATCATATAGACCATATTTTTTTAATAGAGCCAAATTATCATCTAATCCAAGTTTTAAATCAAAGTTTTCAAGAACGCTGTGGATAATAGTACCACGAGTTGCTCCATCAATATTAGAATCATCAAAATCATAACTTACATTATTAAAGGTACGATCTCCATCTTCAATTTTACGTGTAACAGCAATTGCTTTATCTAAATTAGATAAATATGGATATTTAAAATTGTTATAACGATTATAATTAACAAGATCAAGAGTCTTTTCTTTTTGATTGGTAATTAAGATCTGTTGTTCAATTTCTTTATGGGTATAGATTTTAATTGAAAATTTACTGTGTTTAGTATTTTCCTTAGTTAAATTTTTACTTTTATGAATCATAATTGTTTGGAAATTATGTTTAACTTCATTAATTATTTCATCTGAATTATCATTATCTAAAAGTTCCTTATTAATTCCTTGAGCAATAATATCATCATGGCTCATTAAAGAAATACCTAGCCAGTCTAAATAACTGTTTTGCCTTCTGGCATTATGATAGAGAATTACTTTATCATTACAACGAGGATTTACTATAGAATCTTCATTATTATTAATAACATAATTTTGCCATTTAATAATATCTTGAGGATCTTTAATCAATCCTGTTAAAATTAATTTTTGTGATGCTCTTGTTAAAGCAACATAAAATATTCTCATTTCTTCATTAATAGCTTCGTTTGTTTGATAACTGGCAATAACTTTTCGATATTTATTTTCATATTCACAAATAACATCTTGATAAGGCTCTAACTGCTGCTTTATTCGTGGTTTAATTGCAATACCTAGTTTTTTATCACTAATAATTCTTTCTCTAGCATCTTGCTGATTAAATTTATTTTGAAGATTAGAAACAAAGACAATTGGAAATTCCAATCCTTTTGATTTATGAATAGTCATGAAAGAAACAACATTATCATCATTGCTGGAAACCATGGCAGGAGAGAGATTTACACCATTAATCATCATCTTATTAAATTTTGTCACAATCGAATGTAAAGACTCATCTTTCAATTCATCCATTTTTTGTAATAATAACTCCAGGTTTGCTACTCTTTGTCCACCATTGACTAATGAAGCCAAAAAACTTAAATATTCACTATCTTGATAGAATTTATTTAGACTTTCTTTGACTGAATGAAAATTAAAATATTCACGCATTTGATGATAATAATTAATGAATTTCTCCAATGATTGATAGTTAGGCTGTTTTGTTTCAATATAATTTAAAACATTATCGTAGATAGAAACATTTTCATCTGTTCTGATTTTTGCTAACATATTTTCATCAAAGCAGCTAATAACATAATTCCCTTTTAAGAGGCTAGTAAAAGCAATATCATCTAAATGATTATCAAAGGCTTTTAAGACATTAATAATACTAATTATTTCTGAAGCTTGTAAAAATCCTTGTGATAAAACAATATGACTTGGAATATTGTAACGTGAAAAGATTTTTTTGAAAGCAATAAAACTACGAGTGTTACGCATTAATACTACAATATCTTTATAGTTAGCTTTTCTTTTAGTCTTATCAAAATTATCAAGTTCTAGATGACCAACAATTTCTTGGATTTTTTTAGCTGTTATTTTAGCTTCTAATTCAGCATCACTGGAACTTGTTTTTGTCTGATATGATAAAAGAACTTCACTTGTAAAACGTTCTTCTTTCTCAAGGCGGTTAGAGGCTTTTAATGTCACATCTGTTAAATCTTCTAATTCTTTTGCGCCTTCTTTTCTTAAAAAGTCATAATTTAATTTGGCACTATCATCTAAATAATAGTCGAGTCCTCCGATATTAATATCCATGATTTGATTAAATATATAATTGACACAATCTAAAACTATTTTATTAGAACGGTAATTAAATTTTAAATCAATTCTTTTAGTATTAGGAAGATGATTAAAGGTAAGATATTTTTCATTAAATATTTCGGGATCAGCCTCTCTAAAACGATAGATTGACTGTTTCATATCGCCTACCATAAAACGATTAATTTTCGGCTCTTTAAAATCGGCGATTTTATTAATTAATGTTTCTTGGATTTGATTGGTATCTTGATATTCATCAATCATTATTTCTTTTAATTGATTATAAAGCAGGTTTGCAATTCCATATTGTGGCTGTAGTAATTTTAAAGCATTAGCTTCTAAATCATTAAAATCTATAAGATTATGATCTCGTTTATACTGATTATATGCTTGTTTATACTCTTCAAGATATTTAATAAGTTTTTCTAAGGGTTCTATAGAAGTTGATAATACCAATTTAAACTCTTCGATATCTTCATAAACAAGATCTTTAAATTTATCTTTATAAAATTTAATAACAGTATTTTTTAAACGATTATATTCAGCTTTATACTCTTCATTATTTTCGTTAAAAAGACCTCTACTATCATAACTTTTTGTTAAAGCAGCATTACTTGTACTAATAATTTTTTCCATATCTTTACTATCAATTGCATTTATAACCTCATGATAATATTTGAGATGACAATCAAACGGGCTTGGTAAATCTGCTTTTTTTGGTTTACTGCTATCAAAAGGATTTTGATAATAAAATGTTAGGTTGTGATCACGAGCAAAATTTGCTAATTCATAAACTTTGTTTAATCCCATTGTAGCTTGAATTTTTAATAATTCGATAATTTTTTGATTAATTGGCCAAGAAGTTAATGATGAGTTATCACCGTTAATGATATGGTTATAGATGGAAATTTTAATTTCGTTAAGATAATTATTAAAATCATATATTGTATTACTTAGGTTTTCAAATTTAAAAATAGCATTTTTGAAACTATTAAAATAGTATTCAGGAAAATATGTACTTATAAATTCAACAAATGATGAATCTTTTACCCATGTTTGAATACAGTAATCAAGGACCTGATGTTTAATTATAGTGGGATCAGTACAAATATCAAATTTACTATTAAGATTGATAAGATAACCGTATTGTTTTAGTAAAGTACTACAAAAGCCATGAAAATTAGTAATATAAGCCTTGGGTAGCAATTGTTGTTGTTTTAATAAGTGTCGTTCTAATTGCTGGTTAATATCTTCTTGCAGGCGCTGTTGTAATGCAACTTGAAGTCGTTGTTTCATTTCTAAAGCAGCAGCATTAGTAAAAGTTAGAACAAGAAGTTGATCAACATTGTAATGCTCTTCTTCAATCAGGGCCATAATGCGGTTAACTAAAATTTTCGTTTTTCCAGAACCAGCAGGTGCAGAAACTAAAATAGAACAATTACGAGTTACAACTGCTTCAAATTGTCCGTCATTCAATGAATTAATCGGCATTATTTACATCCTCCTTAATTAGATATTCAAGATTATTATTATCAACTAGCGTATGTTCGTTATAAAAGACATCATAATTACATAAACTCTGATATTTACAATAAGTACAAGGGTTTATTTTATTATGAGTAGTAGTATCATCACTTCCTTTAGGATCAATACTGATTTTTCCTAACAGAATTTCTTGATATAGCTTTTCAATATGTTTATTAACATAAGCTAAAAGTCGTTCAAAAGAATAACTACTTAAAATATTACCTTTATAACAATCGTCCTTTTTGACAAATTTAGCTTTAATAATTGAAGATTCTTTATCTATTTGATTATCAATTTCTTCAATAACTTCTTCGTTTACATATCCGTTCATTTTATATAGTTTAAAGAAATTATTTGCATTTTCTGTTTCATTTATTTTCATTGTGCTAGCTAAAATTCTTTTTTTAGTATTAAAATACAATAGGGCTCCTTTTTCTAATTTCATTTGATTTGTTAGGGTATCTAAATATAACAACATTTGAATGTTAAATCCTTGAATAGCTAAAGAAATATCTAGGTCTTTATTGCTCGATTTATAGTCTATGATTTTTAAATAATTATCATATTGATCAACACGATCAACAATTCCACTAAATTTGAAATTAGAATAATCACGTTTAACTTCAACTTCATTTCCAATGATTTTAAAATCTGTAATCTTCATTTGATTAATTAAAACAATTACTGTATTTAAAAGATCTTGTTTAATCATTGTAATAATAAAATTATTAGTTCCATAGTTTAATCGTTCATTTAATTTATTAAGATTAATATATTCATCAACATATTGATCAACAAGTTGATTTATTTGACTGAAATCTACATTCATAGCAGTTTTATTATCACAAAATAATGTTTTAGTTTTTTCTAAAACATAGTGTACAATAGTACCAATTTCATTTGTTTGAAAAGTTGGATCTTTAAATGGATAGATTTTTATGCCATACTGATTAAAATATTTATAGGAACAAGCATTGTAAGTTTCTAATTTACTTGGTGAAAGATGAGATGAAAATAGAGATTGTGTTAGATTATTAGGTTGATTATTTGTCTGTTTATAGTGATTGATCATATTATTTAAGAATTTATAATTAGGATCGTTACCACCTAAAAGATATAGTTTATCTTTTAAACTGTAATGTAAATAATCATTGCTGATATCAATGCTGGTGAAATTAAACATTGTTTTTAATTGATTATATAGAGAAGATTTTAATAATGGCTGTCCATCAATTGTTGCATTACTAAAGCATATTGCAATAAAGTTCATATTACTATTTAATACTTTTAAAATATTGTTTTGATTTAAAGCAATCTGGTGATTTAAATCAGGTAGATTTAAGATTTGATAATCATGATCTAATAAGATACCAGTATCTTTAGTTTGAATAGGGACAATTGTTTCATTTACACCAACTAGATATATGTAAGGACATTCAAGGATTCCACTATAACATTGATTATAGTTTAATAGGTATAGATGATCATTATATATTTTTTTATCTTCTTTTAAAATTGGTTTTAATTTTGTGACAAGGCTATAAAATTCTTTAATTGTAAAGGATTGCTCACCACGAAGATTCTTAAAAAAGTTAATTAAAATAGTCTGATTTTGATTATAAATAATCTCATTATTAGTGAAATTTATCATCATATCACTAAATTCTGTTAATGTATGACAATTACTTATATCATATTTATCCATAAAAGGATTTTTAATATATCCAGTTTCTATATATCTTTTTTTTATCATATCTAAGTAATTATAATCTATAAAACCATTAATTATTTTAGTATCTAATAAATCAAGTAAATCATTATTATCATTATTACAACAATATTTAAGCCATAATAAACATGCATCCATTTCCTTAAAAACTAAGGTTTTTTTGATATTATGTGGGATATTAAAATTATTCAATGTTTCAATTAAAAGATCTAGATACTCTTGATTTGGATAGTAAATTGCAAAATCATGATAATATTTGTTTTTGTCAACAATATTTTGATAAATATTTAAAACTACACTTTCAATTTGAGCTTTTGGAGTAGTTTGAATTAAACTATGTAAAGGTGAATTTGATAGATATTTAGGTGATTGGAGTGAAAAAAGATAGGTATTTAAATGTTTTAGAAAAGGATGATTAAAATCAGTATAATAATCATTTTTATGAAATCTTTTAAATGGGGTATTTAAATTTCTTGAATCATCATAATCATTGATCAAGATAGTAATATCATTAAATTTTGCTAATTTATTGATAAATTGAAAACGAAGTTGATAAAATATTTTATCTGTTATAAAGATATAATGGTTGTTTGATAAATTTTCATCAACTTGATCAAATAAAATATCTTCATATTGATAGCATTTATGTTGTGGGATATTTTTATTCAATGATTGATATAAATTTATAATAGCTGTTATTTTTTCTTTTGAGGCAGATGGTAAATTTATTTGTGAATATTCAATTTGCTCTAAATGAAATAAATCAAAAATTTCTATTAATTCATAAATAAGTTCCATTTTATTATCTGTATTAAAAAGATTATTTGAAGATTCAATTAAATTCTTAATAATTAATATTTTTTCTAATCTCGTTAATTCTTCATATTGATACAGATGATAAAAACATAATATTTTTTTTAATAAATCTTGATAACGAATTATTTGGATATTAAATAAAGTATCAGTATACTTGAAAAAAGCTTCTTCAAAAAATAATGGATCATCAACAATAAAAATATAATTAATAAAAGGGTTTTTTTTAGCTGTTTTAATTGTTTCAGTGATTATATTTTTAATTTTTAAACTATATTCTAAACCGCAGTATGTTTTCATAAAATAACCTCCATCAGGATACATTCTATCATATATATAGTAATTATGCTTTAATAAAGCTGGATAGAATTTCTAAAGTTATTTGCAAAAAGAAATAAAAGTACATCAATATCAGTACTACTACTAAAATATTATACTTTAGTAGTTAAATTATTATGATGGGTACTGGTATGAATTGTATTTATAGTTGCTCTATTGAAGAATTTATATTTTGTTGTATAGCATAACTAGTTTAATAGATAAATAAAAATAAGTTTTAGGCAAAAATAAAAAGAAACCCGAGAGGGTTTCTCTAACTCAAAAATTATTTAACTGTAACGTTTTGAGCTTGTGGTCCACGATCTGTTTCATTGATTTCGAAATCAACAACTTGACCTTCTTCTAAAGTTTTGAAACCTTCAGCATTGATAGCTGAGAAATGTACGAAGATATCTTTTCCATCTTCATCATTAGTAATGAATCCAAAACCTTTTTCTTGATTAAACCATTTTACTTTACCTGTACTCATTAAATGGTACCTCCTTGAAAGATGTGCAAAAAGGAAATACTCTATGTAACTCTAAATCACAAATATAGGATTGCGGCGGTACATAAAGGAATACAATCTTCTAATACTTGTGATACTTTGAAAATTATATTGCTACTTTTGCTCTTCTATATTACCATATTTTTTTTAATAAATCAAATTGTTTAGTAAGCGCATTAATAATTTTTTATAATATAATTGTTTTAAGTTTAATAAAATATGAAAAAGTATTTTGAAAATTCAAAAAAAGCTTAAAATGGTTCTTTATTAACAATAAAATCTATCTGGGTTTATTTAATAGACAGACAAAATATAAAAGAATTTTTATATGTCAAATTTACTTATAAATATGTATTGAATAAGGCAAATGTACATAAAATAGTAAAAAGATATATAGTGAGATGTTGGCATAGAAATATACTTAGGCAAAAAGCAAAAAATTTTGGAGTATAGAATCAAGTTATATTTAGATGATATATTACTAATAGAAAATAATTTTTAGAAAAATATCGAAACTTAAAATAATTGGTGTTAACATCATCATGAAAACATGTTAGAATATAATAAACTAATTAAAAGGAGGAAATGAATATGCCGTTCATTTCATTTACAACAAATCACAAATTAACACTTAGACAAGAAAATGAGATTGCAAAAAGAACTGGAGAGCTGATAACTATACTTCCAGGTAAAAAAGAAGAAAACTTAATGCTTCACATGGAAGATAATCAAATTATGTATTTTAGAGGTGAAGATATTCCTTGTATGATGGTAGCTATTAAATTGTATAAATCAATGGATTTTGATGCTAAGAAGAAATTTACTGAAGAATTAATAAAAATGATTAAAGAAACAACTAATATTGAGCCTAATGATATTTATGTTTCTTTTGATGAGTATCAAACCTGGGGAAAGCAAGGGACACTTTTTTAATGAAAACTATTAGGATTTAATGAAATATAGTTTAGTTTATTTGGAAATGAGAGTCGATTTTTGACTCTTTTTTTGTTTTTAATAAAAATATTAGATAATTATTTTTTAATGTACCAAATAATTAATGTATATACTTATTTGAGATTTTACATATTTAAATAGATAAAGTAAAATTAGGGTAATGGAGGAAAATGTATGGGAGATATTAGCAATGGTACAAGAATTTTGTTAACTGAATATCTTTTAAAAAGATTAACTGATGAAAATCATGCTCTTTCTAGAGAAGAACTAATTTCTAAGATTAGTGAATTAGGAACTACTATATCTAGTAATACGATTAAAGCAGATATAGAGTCAATAAAGGCATTTAATGATATTATTAAAGAATACCAAGATACTTTATTATATCCTTATAAAACAAATGTAAGTTGTAGTGTTGATTACACAACTAAACAGAAAAAAGGAGCATTTGTTGAAAAAACATATTATAGTGATATAGAATTAATTATATTGACTAGATTATTAAAAAAATGTTTAAGCTTAGATGATAGCAGTAATTCTAAATTAATTGAAAAGGTTTTATCAGATACTTCTTTACATAAAATAAATCAATATCATTTATTAGATAATTTAAATGATGAAAATGAACAAATACAAATACTATCTTGTTTAGAAAAAATTATTAATGCAATAAATAACTATGCTTGTATTTCATTTAAACGTTTAGATTATGTTGTCAATGATAATGAATTAAAAGAAGCTGTGGCTGGTAAAGTTATTATGATGTATCCAACTAATATTGATATTATTAATAATCAAATTTATGTGGTTGGTTATCATATCAATAATGGAGAGGATCTGGAGTTAGAATATTATCGAATTAATCGTATTACAGAGTTAAGAGTGGTACGTACTCCTAAATATGTACAAAAAAGAATTGCGCCATTTAAAAATCAAGTTTGGCAATCTAATGATCCTCTTGGTGTATCGAAAGATGTTGTAATAAATGTACAAATAAGAGTATATGCAGTTAATAGTAATAAGGTATTTGAGCTTTTACATGATCGTTTTAAGGATAGTGTATTTATAGTGAATCAATTTCATCAATTTATAGATATATCAATTGAAAATGTTATATATGATGATGATCTTGTAAAATGGTTTTTACAGTTAGCAAATTATATTGAAGTATTTAAACCATTAGAATTAAGAGATAAAATAAAAGAAGAAATACGTCAAATGAACATGATGTATCGTAGTTAGAGTATGAATTTAAAAAGGGCTGTAATGAGTGAATAACTCATTTCAGTTTCAAAAAATGCACGGGTAACCGTGTTTTTTTGATAGTGTGTTGGGCATGGATTCAGTTGGAGATAAACTAACTACAGGTAGTTACCGCCAAGTGTAGTGAACCATAAGCTGTTGGCAGTGATGCCATGGGTGGAGGAAGTGGTGTAGCGATTTTTTTGAACGTACGAACAGAAACTTGATGAGGCTAAATAGTGGATTAGGTTGTTATACAAGCCGAAGTCCAAAAGGTAAACGTAAAACCAAGGCAGTAAATCAAGATGTTGTGAAAGAAATAGGACGCATGTCTTGTCGTATAGACGTGGAAGTCTAGTAAACTTTAAAAACAGTGATAGTACCCTTGATGGAAAAAGGTTTACCATAAGAAGTTAGATGAAAGTCATAGTAGGTAGAAATACTGAAGGACAGAAACGTTTATAGAGTGCAAATCACCATAAGTAATGTTTAGATAGTCTGAATACTAGGATGTGGCCTGGAACTATGAAACGCAATCATAGATGGTAAAGGCAGTTGGGATGGTTCCTAATAGATTTACAAGTAGAGGAAGAGTAGCAATATGGAATTAATGGAAAGGATTTTAAGTAAAGAGAATTTACAAATGGCAATCAAAAAGGTCAAACAGAACAAAGGAGAACCAGGAGTGGATAAGATGACAGTGCAAGAGATTGAATACTGGTTTGAACAATATCAGGAAGAATTAATGAGTTCAATGATAATGGACAAGAAATATCGACCAATGTCCGTTAAAAGAGTTTATATATCTAAACCAAATGGAAAACAAAGATCATTAGGAATTCCAACAGTAGTAGACTGTGTTATTCAATAGGCTATGGTACAAGTTCTAAATACAATCTATGAGCTGATATTTAGTGAGCACAGTCTATGGATTTTATGGAGAAACTGGTGTGAAATTGAAAATATATATGATAGCAATAGGACAAAACATCAGGAAATATCACCGCAGGAAAATAGAAAATAAGAAAAAGATGGAGAAATTATTGTCATTATTAAAACTAAAGAACCAGTTTTAAAAAAGGGGAGCATTTTTTTAGTGTGTTAAAAATTCGTAAAAATTGTTCACGATGAAATAACTCCTATGAATTTTTTTGTATGAAAAGGATTAATAAAAGAAAAAGAGCTGAACGCTCTAAATAATTGATAAAAATTACTTATTCGTTACAGCCTTTTTTATTTTTAAAGTTAAAAATGATAATAGAGGAAATTTAATCTTTTTAAGTATTTATTAATGGAGTATGTTATATATATTAATTAAAACTTTTATATAAATAGTAGAGGTATGTCATTTTTATTTATAAATAAATTGTGAAAAGAATGTATGGAAATATGTATTTTTGTAATTACCAACTGATAGTTTATTTAAAATTTAAATATACAAAAATGCTCTGAAATAAATTTTAATATTTAAAAAGTAGGAAAGAAAAAATCCAATTTTATCAACAGTATGAGTTATTTATAACTTACCTGTTTTTATAAGGAAAATCAGTCTTTGAAAAGTTATAACTTATGTATGCTAATATACAAAGTTTAAGAAATTTTCATCAACTATTTTATTACAGATTAATATGGAAATTATAGATTTTTCAATACATTTATATATAGTGTTACAAAGTATATTATTAAATTATGTTAAGATTACTTGATAAAGATATCAAACTTATTAATACATTTACATATTTTAAATTTAAGATTGTCATTATCACAGAAATAATACATTTTATTAATGTAAAAAACTCTCACATTGTCAACTTTTATCATTTCTGATATAATAGAGTCACAATATTTCTATTTTTCTCATTTCTGGTGACTCAGTAGCATTTGAAAGAAGAAAGTGCAGGTTTGTCCAGGTAACTTGTTAAGATTATTTTTTAATGCTTCAATATGTGGAAGTCAGGAGTAGATAAAATGAAATTTTGTGAATTAAGTGGTGCAACGAGACAGGGGGGCTGTGTAGTACGTTTCGTACACAGAGGTATTAGGTTTTAGATGTACCATTTCTATTTTTGAAAGCTAATTAGATAAAAGACAAGTGATTTTATAAAAATTAGCGGATATTTTTAGGACATTGAAAAGTGAATAAAAGTGTATACTGAATCAATTATTTTTGTAGCTTTTTTTAAACATTGATAAATATTTATCCATACTATTTTAAAAGTCTGTATAGGATTCTTTATTTTTGGATAAAGATTTATCAATAACTCTTAGTTAATTTTCTTATTGTATGACTTTGAACGTATTTGTAAGATTTATCTTGCATATGTTGTTGGTTATAGTATTTATTATAAAGTAGAATTGAATTTACACTGATATAAGGCTTTACGAAAGTAACGAGATTATCGTTTAGATAATGCTGTCGTTGAGGGAGTATTGTATTTTATCGACTAATATGTATTAGGATTCATATCAGCAAAACTAACAATTTTTCTGGAGGAATTAAAGCAATAATATCACCGATTACATTTAAAATGTACATTTTTATGTAAATTCTAATATTAGGATAGAATAGATAGGTGAGGTAAGTTTTTAGCTGATTCTTTTATTTTTTTATCCTCTACTATTAATTATTTATAAGTATTATTATTTTAAGAGTTATGAAATTATTGTTTTCACTAATTGAGTTTCTAATAATATTTCTTATATGAGAAGTATCAATATTTATGTTATTTCTTTATCATCAAAAGAGATGATATTTTTGAGATAGGTTAAATGAGCATTATTTAGTTCTTTTAATAAAGCTATTTAAGACCTGGAATACTTTAATTTGAATAAGAAATTGGATTTTGGAAAAATGATGTCAGTATATTTCTGTAATTGATTTATAAGTCTATTGGTATCTTCTGTTAAAGGAGAATGTTATCAAGTTTATGTTCATAGTTGTGTAGTCTTTATTTTATATAACTTGAGCAATGACAAATGAAAGATTAGTTGTTTCAAGAGTAACTTGATATTAGAAACTTTAAAAGGATTGATTTTAGAAAAATTTTTGTTAATGAATTCTAAAAAGAGGTTACGATAGACTTTACTATAAGAATCAGTAAGAGAAATCTAATGATTAAGTTTACCAGTATCAATAGAAATAAGGTTTATATAAAGCATGTTTTTCTATTTATATAAATATGATTGCCACGAGCAGAGTATTAAAGAGTTTGGTGAGAAATATAAATTTAAAGATTTATCGAACTCATCACTATTAAAATACAAAGAAGTGACAATAACTTTTTAGGTGATTTAAGCTATAAGAAGAGGTAATCAGATTATACATATTTGTTTTTTACGGTTCTAAATGAAATTTAAAGAAAGGAAAGGTATATCATTTATGATTTATTTAAAGCTGTAAATGATATACCAGGGGAAGATGAATTTATGAAAAAAAATTCAATCAAAAAGCTTTTGGTAGGTGGTCTTGCTGTATCAATGGTGTTCAGTATGTCATTTATGGCAAGTTCAGCGTTAGACAATGGAAATGTAGCTAATGCAAGTCTTCTAGACGAGCTTACTAAGGGGAAGGCGATTTCTAACAAACAGTATGACCCAGATGAAGTCGTAACTGTAGTTGTAGAATTGGAAAGAGAAACCACTCTAGATGTGGATGAATTTGTTACTATGTTTAGAAATGATAGCATTGGTTATTCTGCTGATGCATCAGTAGCAGCTTATCGTGAAGATTTAGTAAGCCATCAAGAGGAAATCGAAACTCAAATTTCTGCATTTGCTCCAAATGCGATATTTAAGTATCATTACACTAACTTACTTAATGGTTTTGCTGTTCAAGTTGAGTATAAATATGTAGAACAGATTGAAGCTTTAGATGGAGTAATGTCTGTTTATTTAACACAAAGTTATAAATATGATGATAACTGGGAAGAAAACGAAGAAGATACAGAATATATATCTTTAGAAGATTATTATGATCTTACTGATTGTGATGCTATTGATATAAACAGATCTGTTACTGCTGATTCTGGTTCTGCAAGCCAAATGGGACTTGAAGCAGCTTGGGAAGCTGGTTATACTGGTGCAGGTAAAGTTGTTGGTGTTTTCGACAGTAGTATTCGTTACACTCACAAGTTGTTTTCTTATATGGATCCTGAAATAGAAAAAGATGGTGAAGCAGGTTTACTTGATAATTATAAAACAAGAGAAAATTTGCTTGAGGCTATTGAAGCTAATCAGGATACTTTAAATTTATTCCAATCTGGTTGGGGAAGCTGGTTCCATGAGTATGATGAAACAGGTTTTTCTCCAGATGTACAAGAAGCTATTTTAGATGGTGATTTCTATTACAACTCTAAAGTTCCTTTCTCTGTTGATTATGCTTGCGGTGATTTGGATGCATGGGATGGAGATGCTAACAGTCACGGTACACATGTTAGTGGTATTGTTGCTGGTAATGGTGGTGAAGACTACTATGAAATTTCTGGTGTCAAAGGTTCTGCCTATGATTCTCAAATCATGTTCTTTAAAGTATTTGATGAAAATGATGATTTCGGTCAAGAATCTGACGAAGCAGTATTCGCAGCTTTAGATGATGCTGTTACTTTAGGGGTTAATGCGTTCAACTTATCTCTTGGTATTCCTAATGGATTTACAACTATGAATACTTATGCTCAAGCTGGATATCAACGTGCTTACAACCGTGCTAGTGCTAGCGGTATTTCTATCTGTGTTTCTGCAGGTAATGATGCTCGTGATAGTCATCCAGGTGCTTTGGTTAATGGATCTAGTACTTTGATTCCTAACAGTGCATCACTTGGTTTCTCTGGTTCTATGTATGGACCTATGACTATTGCCTCAGCTCAAGGTACAGGGTATTCTTATACAAATAAATGGACAGACACTACTGCTACTGCAGTAAATGCTGCAGGTGAAACTGTAAATGCTATTACAGTTAGTGATCTTTATGATCCTGCACTTGGTGAAACATTAACAGGTACTTATGAGTTAGTAGATTGTGGTGATGGTTCATCTATTACACAAGATTTAACTAATAAGATTGCTTTAGTAAAACGTACTTATGGTTATGTTCCTTATGATGAAGAAGGAATTATGGCTGCTCAACAAAATGCTTATGAAGCTGGTGCTGTAGCTGTGTATATGAACTTTGGTACTTATGCTGATTATTTTGGTAGCAATGGTTTATGGACTGGTGAAAATGGTGAAAGTATTCCTGTTTTTGGTGGTACTGCTACTAATAACAGTGTTTATAGTGCTTTATCTACTGCTATTGCTAATGGTACTGTAAATGTAAGTTTTTCTTCTACAGAACAATCTCAAGATGTAAATCGTAGTTATAGCGATAATGGTCCATCAAGTTTCACTTCTTGGGGTGTTACTGAATCTATGAATTTGAAACCAGACGTAATGTCTCCAGGTGGTAATATTTGGTCTGCAGGTGGTGGATCTGATACAGCTCTTTCTTCAAAGAGTGGTACTTCTATGGCATCTCCAAATGCAGAAGGTTTATTTATTCTTGCACAACAATATGTAGATGCAAATCTAGATACTTTTGGAGTAACAACTGGAACTCAAGAATATAGTAATTTGATAAATCAATTGGTAGCTTCTAATGCAGTGGCTTATCAACCATTTGTAAGTTCAACAAATTTAACTCGTCAAAATCTATATTTCTCTCCAAGACGTCAAGGTGCTGGTATGGTAAATATTGATAATGTAATTCATAGTTTAGTTACATTACATAATGAAGTACCTTATAACAGTGTTACTGGTGAAGCACCTCGTACTAAAGTAGAATTAGGTGATAAATTAGGAACAAATTTTGATATTACATTTACTATGGACAACTATGATTCTGTAGCAAAAACATTTGATGTACTAGCATGTCTTCAAACTGATAATACTACTGAATCTAATGGACGTACAAATCTTGCATCTGTTAACACTTATGGTTCAGATATTGATGCAATTGAAGATGGTGTAATGAAAGTTACTGCTGTTTCTGGTGGTGCTATTGTTAATGCAACAGATAACATCAATCGTTATGCAGATAGTGCTTCTGCAACAAAGATTTCTGTTCCTGCTAACAGTTCAGCTAGTATTACAGTTAATGTAACTTTAAACGAAGAAACAATGAGAAGTTATGATGCAAAATATCCTAACGGTATGTTCTTAGAAGGTTTCGTTTTCTTTGATAATGTAGATTCTGATTATGAAACTTTAAATATTCCTTATATGGGATTCCGTGGAGACTGGAATGCAGCTCCAATCTTTGATTTGGCTACTGCTTATGATGACATTAGCAATATGAATACTTCTGATGCAAACTATCCTTTCTTCCACACAACTACTTTAAATTCTTTAGTTGATGGATATGATGTAGTATTAGGTGCAAACCAATTTACTGGAGCATCATTACCAGATTATTTTGGTGGAACTTCAACAAGTTATTATAATACAATTCGTAATTATCTAAATAACTTACGTACTAATGGAGAATTAAATAGTTCTTATGTAACAATTTCTCCAAATGGTGATGGTAAAGATGATATTGCTTATACAGCGCTTTATCTATTACGTAATGCTAAAGCTTTATGTGTAGCAATTAAAGATGAAAATGGAAATATTGTTAATGTTATCGGACCTGATTATGAATATTTTGAAGCAAAGGTTAATGATGGTAACAAAACACAACAAGCTGCTTTAAGTTATGGTACTAAGTATAATCATCAAATGTATTGGGATGGTACTGATTTTGATGGTAATGTAGTAGAAGAAGGTACTTATACTTTTGAAGTTCGTGCTATGTTAGAATATGAATATTTGAATTCTGTTGATTATGGAGACAAAGATTCTTGTTTAGAAGTATTATTAAATTCTGATAATGTTCAGACTCAGTCTTTTGATGTAAATGTGGATGTGACTGCACCTGAAGTATATATGTCATTGACTAAAGATAATTTACTTACAATTAATGCTAGCGATGCATCTGGTATTCAAGCTTTAGCTGTTTATTATAAAGGTGAACGTGTTAGTGATATTATTCGTGTTAACAATACTGAAACAACTATGACAATTGATCTAAAAGATTTGATTGAAAATTTACCTGATAAATCTATTGCAAGTGATTTAGAAGTTCAAGTTGTGGATTATGGTATGAATACAGCTTCTGCTGTAAACCCTGTTGTTGTTAACAAAACAGCATTATCAATTGCAATTGATATGGCTGAAGCTGTTAGCCAAGAAGAATTGGATAAAGTAGTACCAGTAGTAGCTGAGGAATTTAGTGCAGCATTAGAAAATGCTCAAACTATTTATGCTAAAGAAAATGCAACTCAAAAAGAAGTAGATGATGCATTTAGTCGTTTAGCTAGTGTAATGCATATGTTAGAATTCTATAAGGGTGATAAAGCAGCATTACAAAAGATGGCAGATCAAATAGCTAATTTAACAGCAAGTGATTATATTGAATCTACATGGAATGCATTACAAGAAGTATTACCATCAGTAAATGATGTATTAAATAATGAAAATGCAATGCAAGACGAAATAGATGAAGTATATACTGAATTAGTAAAAGCATTTGTTAATTTAAGATTAAAACCAAATAAAGATTTATTACAAGATTTAATCAATAAAGCAAATGGATTAAACAGAGCAAACTATTCTGCAGCATCATTAAAATTAGTAGATGTTGAAGTAGAAAAAGCAAGTGAAGTATTAAATAATCCAGAAGCAACAAAAGAAGATGTTGAAAATGCAGTAAATGGATTAACTAAGGTATTAGATGGATTAGTAGAAATTTCAAGTAATCCATCAGTAGATAATGGTACTAATAAACCTGTAGAAACTGTAAAACCAGGTGATACTACTGCAAAAGGAAATGCAATTAAGACTGGTGATACAACAAATATGATGTATTCATTAGGTGGTTTAGTAGCTGCATCAGCTATCTTCTATGCAAATAAGAAAAGAAAAAGAATATAAAAATTAATTATTTAAAAAGGTAACATTTATATAAAAGTGTTACCTTTTTTGTAATCTAAAATAACTCGTGATGGTTGGGTTTTAGATACTAAGAAATTATAGGAAGAATTATCTTCCTTGATTTCAAAACTGTATAGGAGAATGAGGGGTTATGATTCTTTTTTTATTTTGTATAATCTTTTTTATTATTAATTGGATATATATGATATGTTATATCATTATTCAGCAAAACATAATATACATATTTTAAGATGATTTTTGTCAAGATAACCATTAGAACTGTGTCTTAGTAATTTTATAGCTTTGTTTCTGTTTTTAATAAGACCACTGGATATATATTTTCCATTTGTAGGGATAAATGAATTCGCAATCTTATATTTCTATTTTTATAATGTATTATCAAATTTAGTATTTTTCTAATAATCATTAGAGCCTAAATTATATTTGTTCAGAGAGAAAAAGTAGTTTGCTAGAAATGTATGCAGTGGATCGACCAAAATAGAGAGGCACTAAATGAAATAGTTTTAGCTGTGTTTAATGAAAATGTATTATACTACGATTATAAAGTTCAAAGAATAATAATGATACTGTAATTAATCAAATGAATAAATTATTAATGTAAAAAACCAGATATTAGAATTGATATACTAATTGATCTTTTTTAAATAAAAAACAACGAGTTGCTTTTAGAAAATTGTGAAAGTAACAAATATTTTAGATAAGGAGATCTATTATTATTAGAAGAATGTTAAATTACAATAATAATAGAAGAAAAATATTTACTATTGTTGAACGGATGATGGAGTAAAATCAAAAGTCATTCTACTGTTAGATGAACAAAGGAATTTTGGACCTATTTGTATATTAGAAGAATTTTCATTATTGGAAATGAGATTGCAAAGATATATTTATTTAATATGTATTCTAATCAAAAAATGATATAATAGTACAAAAATAAGATTTATTAAAAGAGATTATACAACGGAGGGAATATGCAAAATTACAATGAAAAATATGATGAATTTAAATATGAAATAATAACTGAGACAGAAGATGGAAAACTCAAACAAATATATTGGAATATTGCTTTTGGATTGCAGGAAGTTGATAATTTAAAACCATCTGAATACATGATTGATTTAGCTACTGAAAATATTCATGGAAAAAAATCTTATAATGATGTTGAAAGTGAAATTAGTGCATATTACGATAAGAAGCCAGAGATAAACAAAAATCTAAATGAGCAGGAAGCAGATATAGTATCAGTCAGACTAGTTCAACTATTGAGTGATAAATCGTTTAGATTTGATTATAATACTTATCGTATATATCATAAATATCTGTTTGATGGTCTTGATATAGGAATTTCAAAGAAATATATAGGTAACTTTAGAGATTATAATATATCCAAATCAGAACCAGTTTTGAACGGTGCTACAGTTGCTTATACTAGTCATTTTTTAATAAAAGATACTTTAGAATATGATTTTAATGAAGAAAAATGCTATGACTATTTAAATAAGTCAACTGATGAAATTATCTCACACATTGCAACCTTTACATCTAATATTTGGCAGGTTCACCCTTTTGGAGAAGGAAATACTAGAACAACTGCTTTATTTATTCAAAAATACATTCAGTATCTTGGTTTAGGAGAAATGAATAATGAGATATTTAAAGATAATTCAAGGTATTTTAGAAATGCTCTTGTTAGAGCAAATTTTCGTGATATAAGCAAAGGTGTATATGAAGATAACAATTACCTATATAAATTTTTCTCAAATCTTTTATCAGAAACAAATTATGAATTAAATGAGGAAGAATTATTTATAACTAAAAATGAAGTTAGTCTATAAATGATTAACTTATTTTTTGTATTTAAGAATATATTTATAGAATTGGAAATAACTTGGTTTTTTTGATTAAAGAAGAAATTATGTTTAACTATAAATATTATTTATCCCAAACAAAAAGAAATTTTAATTAAAAAATCCTATGAAAGATTATAAAAATAGTGATTTTTAAAGTATATAAAAAAGTATATTTTTTATATACTTTTTTATATATGCTGGACATGGCATACATCTAGTTGGTGAAAGTCCAACCACAGGTATTTACTGTCAAGTGTAGTGAACCACAAGCCGTTGATAGTGATGTCATGGGTGAAGGAAGTGGTGTAACAAAATCTTCGAGGTTACGAGCAGAAATCTGATGAAGCTAAATGGTGGATAAGGCTGCATAATAAACTAAAGTCCATAGGGTAAACGTAAAACCAAGACAGTAGATCAGGAACTTGTTGTGAAGATAGAAAAAGATGTATGTCTTAACTAGGGAGGTCTTGTGAACGATGAAGTCCAGTAAACTTTAAAAACAGTGATGGTACCATCGGTCGAAAAAGGTTTATCACAAGAAGTCAGATGAAGTCATATTAGGTAGAAATACTGAAAGACTAAAACGTTTATAGAGTGCAAATCGCTATAAGTAATGTTTGGATAGTCCGAAAATGAGGATAGCCTGGAACTATGAAGCGTAATCCTAGATGGTAAAAGTAATGGGGAGATTTACAAATAGAGGAGGATCAACTGGAGCAGATAAGATGGCTGTGCAAGAAATTGAGAAGTGGTTTTAACAATATCAGGAAGAATTGATTACCAAAATAATGAACAAACAATATCGATCAATGTCAGTGAAAAGAGTCTCTACATACCAAAACCAAATGGAAAGAAAAGACCATTAGGGCTTCTAACAGTAGTAGACCGAGTTATCCAACAAGTTGTATTACAAAACACTAACTACTGTTTATGAACCGATCTTTAGTGACCATAGTTATGGGTTTCGTCCAAAAAGTGCGATGAATGTAGTTAATTTTACAATATCACCAAAAGTTTTATAGGCATAAAGAAAGGGGACAGACCAGGTTTAGTCACTTCTCTCGATTACTATCTTAAAAATTTGTGATAGCGATATAAATGTAGAGCTGTATATGAGACTTGTACATACGGTTCAATGGGAGGAACAATAAATTACTGAATTTATTCCTCTACTCTATTATGGATTCTTATAATGTTTTATATGGATTTTAAATTATATAATTTCTATATTTTTCAATGCTATATTAAATATAAATAAATAAAAAAGTTTCTTATTATAGAAACTTTACTATATTTTGATAACTAGTAAAAAATTATATTGACTTATTATAATTTAATTCAATATAAACTGTTTTTTAACCAATAAATAAGCATGTAATAAAAAATCTACTAACCATCTATGATGATTAATAGACTAAATTTTTATAAAAAAATGGGGCGGACGATGGGAATCGAACCAGCTTTTTAATAACAAAGTTAATACATTTTTATAAATTAAACTTTTATAAACTTCTCTTTCATAAAAAATGAAGGAGAGGTTTTTTTAATGTTTAAAGAAGAAAAAGATATTTTTTTAAAAAAGCACAATAATGCAATTTTGATTGTAAAAAGAAATTTACGGACATTGAACAGAATAATAAAAGAAAATACTAGCTCAACAGATTATATTCCATCCTTTTCTACTTCTTTAATAAAAGTTAATAAAGATAAAAATAATCTTTGCAATGATAAAATTTCACATAGTATACAAAAAAAATTAGATGAGCAGTTATTAATAAAAAAATATTTTAGATTTATATCAAGTTTAGAAACAATATATAGACATGTTATTAAATTACATTATGTAAACAATGTTTGTTTTTCTCATATTGCAGATGAATTACTTTTGGAACAAAAGAAAGTATATGAAATAGCAAATAGATCTTATGCAATTATAGCCGTATTAGATCCTGATATTTCTTATACAATAAATGATTATGTAAATTTTCTTAAGTCAAATTATAAAACTACTTATTCTTTACGACAAGCCGTCATGGTGATATTTAGAAATAATAATGATACAGATGATACATTTAAAGAAATATTAAAAATAATTGAGAATAAAACAATTGATAGACTGTACAGATTATCACATGATGAAAAAATTATAAGAACTAGCTATGAATATAGACAAGAACAAAGGGCTATTTATACAATCTCTTTCTTATACAATATTTTCCTTGATGAGGCAGAATATTATCAATTAATGAAAAAAACAGGTAAGGGTTATAAAACAATAATTAACAATGCAAAAAAGATAAAAGTAGCAAATCAGTTTGATTTAAAAATGAATAATGAAAATATCTGGAAAATTCATGATAATTTTCAACAACATTAAAGCGAAGCTTTAATGTCGATTTATGTGTACAGCTGGAATAAAGGGAGAACTATTAAATGATTACTTATAAAAATTATGTTAAATATCAAACAATTGACAGTAGAGATGATGTGGATAAGTGGTTTGATGATAATAATAGTATTTACTCAAATCGAGAAGATTATATTGATGCAGTAAATCATCTAAATGATTATAAAGATAAGCACAAAAGGAATTATGGTCAGAGTCCAAATAAAAAAGTTTATAGGAATATCTATGCACATTCGCTGTTTGTTATGATTCCACATGAACTACATGAATTTGAAATTGCTAAAAAATTTGTTACAGAATATATGATTCAAATTGCAGGATGTTATAAAAAAAATAATTTTCTATACTGCTATAAATTGTGCAGACAAGGAAAAGGATTATATGCAGATATTATTGCTTTTACTAGAAAAGTATATAAAACGCCAGATGAAAAAAAAGTTACTTATAACAGCGATTATTGGTGGAATCCAATAACAAAGAGAAGAAGTACAGAAAAAGATGAAAAAGCTATTCTTCGGCATAAAAAAGGAGAATTAAAAATTGATAAGGATGGAAATCCAATAGTTACTAAATGTTATGTAGCACCAATTGAAAAAGAAATTTTTAAGTATCAGGGATTTAATATCAAATCTCTAACTTCATGGTTAAGATCATTAGTTTCTGATGTTCGACTAACTTTAAATAGATCAACTCTAATGTTATTAGAAAAATCTAAAAAGTACATTAGTCATTCTAAATCACATACTTTAAATAAGTACGATATTGCACGTAGTAGATATAAAAATAAACTTATTGATCAAATAAATAATCAATTGAATATATTACAGGAAGCTTTGATTTTAGGAAAGCTAACTGATGGACCAGCCTGGTATGACAAAAAGGGAGGTTTTCACACAGGATGGAATGATAATATTAAAAGTTTTCATTGGCTTATTTTTAGAATTGATATGATTGTTAGAAAAACAAATATAACATGGCAAAAAGAAACTGGAGAAAAATATTTTATTTATACAGGAACTAAACAGAATTTTGCTAACTATAGGCACGAATTGGCAAAATTAAAAGAATATATTCTGTATTTGATTGATAAATGGTGGAGTACAAACATATGTAACGTATGGATTGATACAGATGATAATTATCAAATTCAAATGTTTTTTTAGATTTTGTCTTTGAATTACACCAATTGTATCCTGCATCAAGGTAGTACAAGTCTCCACCTTGATTTAGTCAACAATTGGTGGCTTTAAGAAAGTGAGGCAGGGATAAAAAGTCTCGAAAAATTAATAGAAAAGAGGAAAAAAAGATGAAAGTTATTTCAATTATTAATGAAAAAGGTGGAGTTGGTAAAACAACAACAGCAATTAATCTAGCATGTGGATTTGCTCAAAGGAACAAGAAAGTTCTTTTAGTAGATGCTGATGCACAGGGTAATGCAAGCAAATATTTTCTACCTGATTATAAACCTTTACCAATTAAAGAATTTAATGAATTAACAGTATCTAAAGATACAGATATTCTAAAATCAGTTAGGACTATTAAGATAGCATTAAGAAACACTCAAGACAAAAATGATATTAATTCTCTGCTTTTAAAGGAAGCAGATATAAAAAAATGCATTTATCAAACTGCATATGAAAAATTATCAATTATTCCATCACTAGGTACTAAGCTAATTCAAACAGATAAATTATTAGGTTCAACAAATGGATTAAGACATGCAATTTTGAAAAGGGCATTAAGAGAAGTAAAAAATGATTATGATATTGTTGTAATTGATAATGCACCAACCTTTAGTAATATTACGATTAACGCTCTATTTTGCAGTAATAATATAATAATTCCCATTAAACCAGGTGGTTTTGAATTGGATGGTTTAATTGATACAATGGAGGAATTATTTGCAATCGAATATGAATATGAAATTGAATATAACATTAAAATCTTAATGAATATGATTCCTAGGGGAAATAGACCTGACTATATAAATTTTATTTCTAAAATGCGAGAATTCTTTGGTGACTGTGTAATTAATACTACTATTGGTTATCAAGATGCAGTTGCATCACATTCTACAATGTCTTCAAAACTTATAATTAATGATAAATCTAAAATTGGTGATGATTATCGGTATCTAGTCAATGAATTAGCGTTAGAAATAGATTAGAGAAAGGGGTATAGAATATGGTATTAACAAGCTTAATGAGTGGAAATAAATTAAAAATGAATCGTAAGCCTAAAGGTATGAGGATGATTGATATAGATGAGATAGTACCTAATGAAAATAATTCATTTGATATTAATGGAATTGAAGAATTAAAAAATTCTATATTACAGTATGGACTTAGAAAACCATTAGATGTTTATAAAGATGAAAAAGGTTTTTATAAAATCATTGATGGGGAAAGAAGATACACCGCTTTAAAGAAATTAGTAGAAGCAGACAAAATAGAACCTGAAATAAGTTGCATTGAATATGAAGTTCCTTCAAATTCAATTAACGAAAGACTACAGCTTATTCTAGCAAATGCGACTAGAATAATGTCAAAAACTGAAAAAGTTAAGATAGTTGAAGAATTGTTGGAAATATATGAACAGTTAGATCCAAAACCTTCTGGTAAGAAAAGGGACTGGATAGCTCCATTTATTGGTGCTAAATCTGGACGAACTGCTCAAGAGTACATAAATATTGTTGAAAGAAAAAATAAAGAATCTAGTGAACTAAATGTTGATTCTAATGAAACAGAATCAAAAGTTAAAAATGAGTATGATTTAGTTGAACTATTTAAAGATTTTAATAGATTAATAAAAACAATTGAGAAAATTAATAATAAAGCAAATGAAGCAAATTTACTTGATATTAAAATTGCTGAAGATGAAAAAAATAATGATGTTTCGGTTGGTACCGCTATTATAAATATAAAACGAATAATAACTAAATTTAATTACTGTATTCAAACTACAATTGACATTAAACAAGAAAAAAACGAAGTTCAAACAACGATTGGCGAATATCTAAATTAGTGGAAAAAGAATTAGATAAAGAGTTAGATGATTTCTTGTTAAATGTCGATAAAATGAAACATGTTGAAGTGTATGACCTTGTTAATTTAATAAGGTCATACAATCACCATATTAATGAGCTGTATTATTATTATAAATTAGCAAAAAAAGATACTGATAAGAAAAACTTTATACTGAAATACCCTTATTTTATTAAAGAACATACATTAATCTATGTGAATCTTGGCAGAGGTTTTCCTAAAGAACTAATGGATGGGCATTGGTGTTATGTTATAAAAAATTTTGGTAATTTTAAAGCACTAATAATACCAACAAGTAGTATTAAGAAAAGTGAAGATGAAATTATTAAATGTAAAACAAATTATGTAATTGAATCATATTGTTATAAAAATAATATGAATTTTAAATCTAAACTAAATTTTTTAGAACTTAGAATTGTTGATTTACAAAGAGTTTATTTTAAAAAAGGATATCGATTTGTTAAAACACCACGAGAAGAAATAGTTAAAAGATTATATGAAATTATTGGTTAAAATATATAGAAAAGAGGACAAATAGCATGATGGGAATTAACTATAAGAAAAAAGAAGATTTAATAAAAAATATTAATAATGGTAGAATTCAGACAGAAATTTATGATTATTTAACTGAATTACAGGAAACACATGAGAATATTAATGAAGATGAAGTATATGAATATTTTGATGCTGAATTTGATGATGTGGGTTTTATTAATTGGAAAATGATAAGTAATCCACAAGGTGAAATTGAATTATTATTACATAATTTAATTGCCAATGTTTATATAAGATTTAATGAAGATAGAATTCTAAAAAATCTTTCAGAGGGAAATTATACGATGAAAAATAAATAAAGGAGAATTATATGAGGAGATTTAAATTAGTCATATTATTGATAATTGTAGTTCTTGTATCCAACATAAATATTTCTTATGGAAGAGAAAATAAAAATAGTATTCAGACAACACAAATTATTATTGTAAAGAAAGATAATTTATTAGCGGTTATTGAAGATAGTAGATCACAACAAAATCAGTCTAATGTTATTGATAAAGGTAATAGTAGTACAGATAATGATAGTAAATACACGAAAGTAAGTGATTTTAAGGCACAAAAATTTGAAGTAATAAATGATAATACTATAACTATTCCTAATGTTTGTGATAATGCCATAATTGCAGTTGGATCAACACAAGCAGATGTAGATGAATATGATATATGTATCATGACAGAAGCTGTTTCAATTTTTGGGAATGGAAAACCTATTTTGTTAGGTGGTCATAATACAAAATCTTTGAAATATTTATATAATGCAAATATAAATGATATTATTACTGTTTGTTATAACAATAATCAATATGAATATAAAATTACATACAGTAATGAATGCACTAATGATGGTCAAAAATTATATGATATTGATACAGGTATAAATATGCTTGATTTTAATTTGGATCAAGAACTTATATATATTTATACATGTTATAAAAATAACAACTGGCTAGTTGAAGCCATTAGAATTTAATCAATTATCCGCTTTTTAAATAAACAATTTAATTGAGATGAAATGGTTGATTGAAAATATGAAACCAAAAACTTTTGAAGATTTTATTAAAAAAATGCATTACTGGAAGAATCGCTTAGGTTAAGTCAAAAGTATACAAAAATGATTTTAGAAGAATAGAGGTGAAAAAAATGTATGTGATTAATTCATGTGTGGGATTATATTCTGGTTTCTATGGAAATGAAGATGATGGATATACTCCAATACCATATATAGAAAATCAAAAAAATATTAAAGTTTTTCCTAGGAAACGTGATGCCGAAGATACTTTGAAATACTTAAAAAGAAAATTAAATGTTTATGATTTATGGAATTTTAGAATTATAAAATTAAATGAAATGGAAGATAAAGGTTTAATGTTGTCTATAAAAAATGATAATAAAAAGGAAAAATATTGGAAAAAAGTATTTAAACCATTAAATAATCAAGAAGTCGAAATTACAAACATTAATGTAGTTAATAATGTGTGTACCATAAGTTATTTAATGCTTTATTGCATCAGCAGTGAAGAATATATATTTTCAGCTGACACAGATAAGGAAACAGTAATTGATGGATTTTGCAATGCAATTGAGACTAGAGCTAATGAAATGATTATTATGATTAGAGAGTGCGGTAATATAAGAAACCTATTTTGACAAGAAAGGAATAGAATAAAAAAATGGAAACTGAATTATTTAAGTCATATAGATTTGAAGATTTGTATGTTGGATTGAAAGTTCGTGATGCTAAAGAAAATGACGAAATAATTGAAATAACAAAAATCTTAACTAAAAAAGATTGTGCATATCTATACCACGACGAAAACAAAAAAGTAATCATGTCAGAATGGTATGCTATTGAATTTGAAGAAAATCGTTTTTTCCCCATTGAAATGGCAGAAGAAGAGCTATTAGAGTTATATGGTTTAAAAATTAATATGAAAATCTAATTAAAGGTAGCAAATTTGCTACCTTTTGCAGAATGTTCATTTTTTAAATAGTTGTTATCAGATTTAAAAATAGGATAAATATATCCTATTTTTTAAATCTATGATATAATGTTAATATGAGGTGAATTAAAAATGATCATTGATACTAACAATATTTTTTCTATGAAAGAAGCAAATCAAAATTTTAGCAAAATTACACGCTATATTGATTCTAACGGTAAAGTTATTATATATAAGCATAATAAACCAAAATATATTATTATTCCTTATGATGAACATGAAAAAAAGATGATAAATAAGGAGAAATAAAATGAATAGAACAGCAATACTAAAAGATATAGAAAATAATATAGGTTATAGTACAGGAATTATTTTTCATAATAAAGTAACAACTTGTTTAAAGATTTATTATAAAAATAAAAATATTTTAACTAAGAAGACGAAACAATTAGGCGGGGATAAAGGTGTCGACTTTTTTTTGCCAGATGAAGATACTTATTTTGCAATTTCTGGAAGTAGTGACACTAGTCTAAAAAATACTTTAGACAAACTAGAACATGATTTATTCACAATGACAAAAAATGTAATAGAAAAAAAATTATATACAGGGAAAATCAAACATTTTATACTTGTCATGAACACTTTTAGTGAGGAATTACCTAATGATCCTAGTAGAAAAATTGAAAAGTTATTTGAAGAATATTTTGAAAAGTATTATCCTTTTGAATATGATATATGGAATGTTGAGTCTATTAAAGATATGCTCGATCAAGAATGTGCCAATGACGTATTGGTAAAGATTAGTGAAGAACTTGATATGTATAGTTCTACGCTGAGCCCAACTATTCTTGATGAAATACGTGATGTTTTAAATCAAGTAGAAGATACTGAAGAAATAAAACAGTCCTTTAAAAGAAAATCTACACAACAAAAAATTTATGAAAATAATTTAGTTATTCAAGAAGCACAAATTGAAAGTTGTTTATTAAATGAATGGTATTCAAAATTTGAAACAGTTATATGCGACATAGAATATAATAAAAAGTTTAATTTATTCAAAGATGCAGTAGTAAAAATTTATGATGAAAATAAAAAGCAATATAGTCATTCTGAACTGTTTGAAAATATAATTGAAACTGTACGTGTTAGATATAGTTGTTCACATAAGGTTAGCTTTTATTTGGTTACTTACATATTCGATAGATGTGATATTTTTTAGAAGAGGAGATAAACTATGATTTTACCAGATAAATACGTACCCTATGAAAAATCAATTGTTTATTATAGTGATTTAGTATTGGGTATTATAATGAATATGAAAGAACCGAAAACTATAGAAATTATATGGAATAGATTTAAAAAAGTACATAAGTCAATATCTTTTAGTGATTTTTATAATTCAGTTTTGCTATTAGCTATGCTAAATTTAATAATTGTTAATAAGGAGAGTGATTTAATTGAAGTTAAAAAAGTTAGAAATAATAGATTATAATTTTAAATCTATAAGGACTATTGACTTAAGTTTACAGCACTATTTAATAGGAGAAGTAGAAAAAATTACAGATAAAAAAACATCTAATGCTTTAGGAAAAACAGTATTTTTAAATATGGTTTCCTATTGTTTGTGTGGAAATATGGTTAATGATCTTAAGGAATTAAAAGGGTATAGATTAAAATTAACAATAATTATTAATAATAAAGAGTTGTTATTATGCAGAGTTATAGGTGAATCATCTATAGAAATTAATGGTGAATTATATTCTTTAGAGATTGCAAAAGAAAAACTAAACATAAATAGAACGATGATTCATCACATGATTCATCTAGATGAAAGAAAAAATATTATTTTAGATACTCCTAATAAATTTGAGCTATATCAAGCTGCATATTCTATTTTAGGTTTATCTGATATTATAACAAATTACACTTCTGAATTTTATAAAGTTAGTGATAAAATCAGCTCAAAATTAAAAAGAAAAAAGGAACTTGAAACTAATATAGGTGATGAAGATGAAAAAATCCTTCTTGAAAAAGAACTGAAAAATGTAGATGATCAACTAAAAAAAATAAGTGAATTAGATGAAGATGAGATAAAAAATCAAAATGAAGAACTTTATAAAAATAAAAAAATATTAACAAATAAAAAAAATATTTTGTTATCTAATAAAAGTGAAAATTATTATCGTATTGGTGTTATTTCTGACTATATTCATAGTTTAGAAGAAGTTCCTCAAGACACATTAAATTTTATTAAACGCGCAAATAAAGAATTAGGTGATTTGCTTGATTTAAAAATTAATGATGCACTTGAATATCATAAATTATTTTCACAAGAAAGAACAAAAATGTTAATTGCAGAAAAGAAAATATTACAAAAAGAAATTTTATCTATAGAAAATGAACTAGAAAAATTGAATAAAGAATTTACTGATTTGTAGCTGATGGCAGCAGTTCTTTTAAAACTGAATATTG
>OFHM01000405.1_pt1 | contig 38317 bp, 54 predicted proteins | sample 1521311 | NCBI WGS metagenome assembly OFHM01 (sample SAMEA3504083, study PRJEB24116) | mouse gut metagenome | biome: mouse gut; feature: mouse-associated habitat; material: faeces | place: Denmark | collected 2011 | reverse complement strand
TCGCTGGAAGCCGATGGAGCTTCGCCGCAACCGTATCGCTTTCCAAGGGGACAACGGCGCATGGGAATGGTACTGGCTGATGAATCGGTGCAAGGACTACGCTTCCGATTTCGCCCTTGTCGACATCGACGGTCTTGCGACCTACCACTACGCCAGTCGCTCTCTTGGCGTTCGCCCGGTCTTTCTCTTATCCTAAACTCTCGCCCCCTTGTGGGGCGAGTGAACGAAGAACGGAGGTAAGGTCGTGCGGACAAGATTAACAAACTGCGAGCTTTGTCAGAAGAAATGTGTCTGTAACGATTGCCCTCTACACAGTAAGTGCCGCTACACTTCGAGGTGCAAATCCTCGAAGTGTTACTGCGGCATATACAGGAGGTTGAAGGAAGATGGAGAACAATCAGATTTGCCCCCTACTCACGACAAACACAGTCGTTGAGGAGAACGGTACAGTGAGAATCGGTACACAGCCTGTCTTCTGCTTGAAGGAACAGTGTGCATGGTGGGTCGAGGACAGACAAAAATGTGCAATCATGGCGGCAGGAACAAAAGGTAGGTGATTTTATGGCGGCAAGGAAACCTACAGTCAAAGACTGGCTCGAAATTCAGAGTGACTTTGAATGTATGGAAGCGATGAAATGCGTTCCCATTGGGATTGGAAAAGTCTCCGCAGACCATGTGTTTGACGAGAACCAATCTGTGAAATGGAATCGAGAGCAAGTCAACATCAATAACGCTCGGTATCTTCAAGAGGTGGCTCGGCTCAACACAGAGAAAAACAAGGCTCGTGACGCTATCTATGAAGACATTTACCGGGCTATCCAAGCAGAGGTCGGTCATAATTTGTCGAAGAAAAAGGCTATGGCGATTTGGAGCTATGCCTTTGGTAAGGGACACGCTTTTGGCTTTCACGATATTATGGCGAATCTGCAAGAGGTCATGGAGCTGGCACAAACTTTATTAGGGGGTGATTGAGGTGCAGGAGCTTTTCGAGACCCGCAACGGTCGGGTCATTATGGACGAAGACTTGTCCGCAAAGATGTACCTCATAAAGCAGTATCACCCCGAAAAGGCTGACGAGACCAGCTCCGGGTTCGAGTGGTCGGAAATGGGTATGGCAAACCTGTTCGGCTTGCTCTATGCACAGGAGGTTCGCTACTGCCCGGAACACAAGAGCTGGTACACCTACTTTGAGGGTGCATGGCGGCGAGACGAGGGTGCAATCCTTGTCTCTGAAAAAATCAAGGACTTCGTGCGGCTGATGATTCTCTACTGTGGAGAAATCGAAGACGATGATTTGCGAAAGTCCTACACAGGGTTTGTCAACAAAATGGGAGACCGCCGCATGAGGGACAGGATTCTCAAGGACGCTACCGGGGAGCTTCGTATCTCAGCGGTGCAGTTCGACAACGACCCCTATCTGATAAACTGTCTCAACGGTACATACGACCTTCGAGACTTCTCTTTCCGGGAGCATAACTGTGAAGACTTTCTCACCATGCAGACCGCTTTCAATCATACCATCGCTCGTGATGTGAAGTGCGAACGCTGGGAGCAATTCATTGACGAGGTGACGCAGGGAGACACCGACAAGGCCGATTTTCTGCAAAGAGCCTTGGGGTACTCTATGCTGGGTATGAGCAACGAGGAGTGTATGTTCATCTTGCATGGTAAGACCACTCGAAACGGAAAATCGACCTTGCTCAACACTATTGAGACCATGCTCGGGGACTATGCGAAGGTTGCTCCTGTTGGTATGATTTGCCGGGGAGACCGCCAGAAGGACGCAGAAGCGGCAAGTCCCACTCTCGCCGGGTTGAAGGGCAAGCGATTTGTCACCATGAGCGAAAGCAACGAGTACGGCAAGCTGGACGAGGAGAAAATCAAACAGCTCACAGGCGGCGAGGAAATCTCCGCCCGGGCGTTGTATCAGTCGGCAATCACCTTCAAGCCGCAGTTCACCCTTTGGCTCTCCTGCAACGACCTCCCGATGGTGACAGACAAAAGCCTGTTCGCTTCCGAGCGTATCAAAGTGGTGGAGTTCAACCGCCATTTCTCCCCGGAGGAGCAGGACACGCACCTCAAGGACGAGCTGTGCGAGCAGTCCAGTATGAGCGGAATTTTCATGTGGCTGGTGCGTGGGTATATTCGCTACAAGGAGCGTGGTCTCACTATGAGCGGCAATCTCCGGGAGGTTGTCACTCGCTACGAGCGAGACAATGACCTTGTATTGCAGTTCCTTGAAAATCGGTGCGTCCGGGACGAGAAAGCGACTATCCGAGCAAAAGACCTGTATCAGAATTTCAAGGTATGGGCGAAATCCGAGGGTGCGTATGTGCTGTCGGCGAGAAAGTTCAATGCCGAAATGGAGCGACACCCGGAATGGTTTGACAGGAAATCAACTTCCAGCGGATTTGTAATCTACTGGGGTCTCAAGCTCAAGGAGGTAATATAATGCCGAGGGTGCTGGTGAGTACAAATGGTTCTAAAATCGGCGCATACAAATTTTCCGACAGGAAGCGTCCGGCTCTCTGCGTAGAGAAGGGAAACACAATTACTATCTACGGATATTTCAACAACACCGAGACTGCCGAAAAGTTTATGCGCGAACTGGCACAGGCTGTTGGTGCTGTGGAAGAATAGGAGGTGTTAAACGATGTTTGACGAGTTAAAGCCTTGCCCCTTCTGCGGCGGTCAAGCCCAACTGTTCGTCAACAATGGGGTGCGTGTTATCTGCCCGAAGTGTGGAGCGAGTACCAAAATTCTTGTCGATGGCATGACCGCAAACGGTGTTACGGGAAACGCCACGAAAGCTGTAATCGAAGCATGGAATAGGAGGGTATCAAAATGACAGAGCAGGAAAAGAAACCTTGCGGTTTACTTCACGACTGCCACGAGCTACGAAAGCTCATTCTTGAGAATCCCGGTTTGCCGCTTCTGATTTTCGCTGGGGAGGATTGCAATTCCGGGGACTATTCCTATATGTCTTGCTCGACTGTAAGCGCAAGCGTAGGTGAGTTCCTTGACTGCCAGCAGACCGTAAATGACGAGTGGTGCTACACTGACAGGGACGAATTTCAAGAGGATTTGGAGGAAAAACTCTATCAGACTTTCGATGGGTCTGACAGGGAATTTGAGGAGTACGCCGAAGAAATCCTTTGTGAGTATGACCCCTACTGGAAGCCCTGTATTATTGTCTATGTGGACAACTAACTCAACTAATCCTTTTCGGATTGAAAAACAATCAAAAACGACATTTGTTAAATCGTCCGAATCGGATTGATTTCTAATCTTTTGGGCGGTTGGCTGGTGAAGTAGTAAAAGTAGTTCAAATTAAGGTTTTGCGTGTAACTTCCTCTATATAGAAAAATCCCTACTATAAGAAGTTATACGCAAAAACTGATTTTCAACTACTTTAGCTACTGCAATAAGAATAAGAGGAAGGAGACTGTTTGATGAACATTGATAAGCAAAAAGTCAAGGAGACTGTTTCGGAAGCAGACAGTTTGAGCGAGGAGACTGTTTCCAAGGAGACTGTCGGGAAGGGCGAGGAAGCTCCCGCCGCCGAAGCTGGTGTGGCTATTAGTCCGAGGACAGGCAAGCCGATTCAGAAGAAGTACAGTCCGAAGAAGAAAGGCAAGCCGAGGGGCGGCAACTCTCCTGTGATTGGCAACAATGGGCTGATGGTCGAGCCGGGAGACAATGCCAAGTATCTATCGCTGAACATGGAGCTGTTCAATCTGCCGGACATTGACATGGACAGTGTGGAGGAGGTTCAGCAAAGGTTGAACGACTATTTCATGCTGTATGCGAAGTATGATACAAAGCCTACGGTGGCTGGTATGGCGATGGCGTTGAACGGCATGAGCAGGACAACTTTGAGGGCTATTGCAACTGGGCAACCGACAGGAGGAGCTGGGTACACCACAGCGTTGCCGCCCGAGGTCGCAAGCTCCATAAAAAAAGCGTATTTTCTGATGGAAAATCTTTGGGAAAACTATATGCAGAACGGCAAGGTCAACCCTGTGGCGGGTATCTTCCTCGGCAAGAACAACTATGGCTACCAAGACAAGACCGAGTATGTTCTCACTCCGAACGCTCAACAGGACAGCGACTATTCAGCCGATGAAATCCGGCAGAGGTACATCGCCGCCGACCAGACCAAGCGACTTTCGGAGGGTGAAGACGAGGAACAGAGCGATTGACCGACTTTCCGACTATCAGACCCGCTCCGACTTCCACCGCCGAGCGACTTTCGACTTTCCGACTATCGACTTTCGACTATAAAACTCACTGGCAGAGCGGGACAGAGCCGGGAAAAATGGCAGAAAATCGCTCGAAAAATCATAGAAAATCGCCCGGATTTTTGCCCGGGGTGCTGTGCCGGGGCTGTGGCGGCTGTAGGCTTGCCCTCCCCGGCGTTTCTGTACCCCCGGCGGCTTGCCCTCTGTGGGCGGCTCTGTGGGGCGTTTCGGGGCTTGCCTGTACCCCTGTACCCTTGCCCGGTTGCGTGGCTCTGTGCGCCCTCTGTGGCGGCTGTGGAGGGATTGCACCCGGGCGGGGCTGTCCGGCTGTGCCTGTGGTATTGTGGGCGGCTGTCCCGGAGCTGTACCCTGTCCAGCGTCCCGGCGTGGCTCTGTCCCGGGGCGGCGGGTATGGAATACCCCGGCGGCGTTCCCTGTGGTGATCGCCCGGGCGGGGCGGCTGTGGGCTGTGGTGGAGCTGGACAGAGAAAAGCCCGGGCAAGCTGTACAAGCTCCACCCGGGCGCAAAAGAACCGCCGCCGGGATTGCACCCGGGGCGGCTCTGTGGTTTCATTTATTCATTTTCAGCAATTCGGACAGGATAGCAAAAGGTATAATTAAAAGGACAAGCAACACGAACATTTTTATTTTCACCCCCCCCTCTCTCTATTATGCGGCGTTGTATTGTTTCGCTGTGGGGGTTTCTTGCACCTCCCGGCGCATTTCTTTTGCGGCGGCATTTATGGCGGCTCTTGTTTCCTTTTCGGTGCTGTACCCTGTACACCACCCCGGCGAATACTGGACAAGTCCAGCGGCGGCACATTCAAGCAAGAAACGCCGGATTTGTGTTACCTCTTTTTGTGCGTCCCGCTTTTCGGTGCAATCGTCAAAATATATCGGGTAGTTAAATTCTATATCAATATAGAATCCTTCATAATAGCCGCTTTTCAATGCGATATGAAAATAATAAAAGCTGTATTTGTCCAGAATGGCGGCTATTTCGTCCCGGGCTTGCTCTTGCTCCCATTCGTCAAAATCGCCGGACACATTCAAGCCCATGGAAATATAATCGCTTGTTCCGTAATTGATAGCACCCATTTTCAAAACCTCCCATTAAATCACAGTGAAACGCTTGTAACTGGTTTCCCGGCTGAACATTCCGAACAAGTCCGGGTATTCCTTTTTGAACCCGGTGGAATCAAACCGGGATGAAACAACGGTTTTGTTTGTGGCCTTGCTTGCGCCCTCTGTGACGGTTTCCCGCCCCGCCATAATTTCAAGAATGGCGGCTTTTAATTCGTCATTCATGGCGGTTAATTCCTCAATCAAACGCTTGTTTTCCCGGTATTCGTTGCACAGCTTTTCAAATTTACCCATTTTTCAAACCTCCCGAATAATATATAAAATAAAATGGCCGTCCGTTCCTATAATGCGGCGATTTATAGCAATTTGCAAACAATTAAACGCTTGCAATTCGGTTTCAAAAGGCTTGCTATATTCAACCCATTTCCGGCTTTTAATGGTTTTGCAAAACACTTGAAACATTTTTCAGCCCTCCCGCACATAAAACGCCGGATAATAGCCGGTTTCGTGGTTACAGTTGTAATAACGAAACGCATTTACAACGGTTTCAAAAGCCCGGTTTCTTGCTACTGTGGTATTGAACCCATCGCCGGAAATGATTGTATAATCCCGGTTGTTTGCGTCACTGTATGCGCCCCACATATTCACCGGGGACAGGTTACAAGCGCAAATTCGGACAGTTTCCCCGGCGTTGTAGAGCTTTTCGGCGGCTCTTTTTGAAATGCGCCGGAATCCGTTAATAGTAACTTGTTTCATGGTTTCAAACCTCCTCTTTTTCGATAAAGCCGTTGTTTTCAAGCTGTTTTACAAGCTCTGTATAATCCCGGCTTTTAACCTCTATCCCCTCCATGATGAACCGGGGATTTTTCCGGGTGAATGTTCCCGCCGCTGTATCAATCGCTAAATAGCGGCGGTTTCCGTTCTGGTTTCGGGGTGTTTTGAATTGCAAAACCATTTTTCAGCCCTCCAAAAGTTTATAAATAGCTTGTTCGTCTTGTTCTGGAATGGGGAAATAATTCCATGCGTGGCCGTATTTGTAGCCGCATACCGGGCAAGGCTTTCCCAAAATTCCCCGGCTATGTTCGCCCGGGTGTAACCACCCGCAAAGTTTAGTTTCGGTTTCCTTGAATTTGTAAAATCCGGCGATAGTTTCGGGCAAAGTTTCGGTTTCGCTCTTTATGCTGTATTCAAGGGATAAAAGCAGTTGTTCGGCGGCGGTTGTCTCCATCGTTTCCCCATTCCGGGCGGCGTTCAAAATCCGCCGTTTCAAGCTGTTTTGCGCTGTGATGGTTTCCGTTGTCAAGGTGAAAATATACAAGGTTGCTTTTTCTCTTGCTTGTTTCCTCCACCCTTGCGCCGCTTGATGTTCGCATTCCGGGTGCATATCGTTCAAATGATACAGTTTCCATAGCCTGTAAATTTCCTTGAAAAGCGGGGATTTGATATACCGCCGCAATTCGTCCAAACATTGACCGCCCATCACAATATCTGTTTTGCGGGTATTCCAAACATTCCCGGAAACGGAAAACACCTTTTCGCCGTTGTCCTTTTCTCTGTATTCCATTTCCACAGTTACCGGGTAACTTTTGCGGCCTGTCCCGGTATAGTCGATTTTGCCAAAATCAAAAATCTTTTTCATGGTTGTTTACCTCCTCTTTTATCTGTACAGCGTCCCGGCGTATGCTTGCGCTTTTTCGTATGTGTTCGGCGTATGGGGCAAGGTCATAAACCCGGCCTTGTTCAGTCCACAAAAGGCGGCAATATGGCGGCCTGTGGTTGCACTCCATCCCGCCCACAGTCGCACAAGCTCCCCGGCGGCTGTCCTCTTAATAATGGCGGTTTCGTAACTGTAAAGGGTTTCCGTTCCGTTGTCCTCCACCAAAACCCGGGCTTTTCCGTAAAAGCTCTTACGCCCATCGTGGGGAATCAAATCATACATTTTCATTTTGTGTACCTCCTGTAAATTCGTTGTGTATTCGTGTCTTCCGAATTACTGATTATAGTATAATTCGCCCGCGGCGAATTGTCAACACCTTTTTCAATATTTTTTATCTTTTTTGTGTTATTTCTTTTTGCGTTCGTGTTGTGCGGCTACTGTGGCGGCGTTTCCGTATAATCAAACCATGATTAAACGCAAGCGGGGCGGCGGCTGTGGCCTGTGGTGGAGTATTCCGGGCGGCTGTGGCCTGTCCCGCTGTGGCCTGTCCCGGTTGCACCCCCGGCGGGGGATGGACAGCCGCCGGGAGCCGCCGAGGGAGTACGCTGAATACTCCCAAAAAAGAAAAAGGCACTTTCCAGATTGGAAATAATCCGAAAAGTGTTGACAAGTATTCTTCCCTGTGCTATACTGGTCTCACAACCAAAGAAAGGGGCATGAAACAATGGTTAAAAACAATATCGAACTTGATGTGAAGGTGAAGTGTCTGGAAGCTCACATGACCCAGCAACAGGTCGGTGAGATTGTCGGAACGACCGGGCAGTATGTCAACCGTATCGTCAAGAAGAAGGACGGCGTTATCAACAAGACCTTTGTGCAGATGATGGAAGCCCTCGGTTTTGACATCGAAATGACCTACATTCCGAGGGAGCAGAAGTAGTAAAAGTAGTTGAAAATCGGTTTTTGCGTAAACTTTCTCTTAATACACGCACATATAGCAGAAGTTACCGCAAAAATTGAAAAAGAACTACTTTTACTACTTCCGAGGACAGAAAAAGATTAAAAGTTATCCGACAAGGATAAGAGGAGGTGATTTACCTCGTGAAGAAAGCCATCGGCTATATCCGAGTGTCCACAGAGGAGCAATCTGCTGACGATAAATATGGCGTGGAGGTGCAACGACAGGCCATACAGGATTACTCCACCAGCAACGGCTATGAAATCGTGCTGTGGTTGACTGATAAAATCAGCGGAGCAAAGGATAATCGCCCGGAATTGGACAAAATTCTCTACCATACAGACCAGTTGCCGCCGCATGACGCTATTATCGTGTTCAAAAACGACCGGGTGGCTCGTGATACGAAGCTGTATTTCTACTATTTCTACACCTTGGAGAAGCGAAATGTCTCGCTCCTGTCCACAGAGGAACATTTCTCGGAAGGAGACGATTTCGCTAACATCTACCGCTCGCTCCTCATGTTTGTGGCAGAACAGGAGCGCAAGAATATCGCTCTGCGAACAGGCCGAGGTCGGTCACTGAAAGCCCAGTGCGGTGGCTATTCTGGCGGCAATAAGCCCTACGGCTATCGAGCTGTGGACGGAGTTCTGACGATTTGTCCCGAAGAAAAGCCAATAGTCGAGCTGGTTTTTCGGGAGCATGGGGACGGAAGGTCGTTGACAGACATTTGCGAAATGCTTCATAACCAAGGGTATCTCACTCGAAAAGGAAAGCGATTCCAAGTCTCCACAATCAGAGGGATTCTCTCGAACAGGAAATTCTATGAGGGTATGTATAAATACGGCGATATGGGCTGGGTACAAGGTGTACATGAGCCTATTTTACAAGGAGGTACGATATGAAAAATGTCTTTGTAGTGGTGTTGACTGTCTTTCTGCTGGTCTCGCTGACCGGGTGTGGTGGCGAAACACCGAAAGAATTGACAAACATCGGGGAGTACGATGAATGTACTCTTGAGCTTTTAGACGCAACGAAGATTGTGACGGAAGATGGAATCCAAGCTGTTCGAGTAAACGCCACCTACACGAACAATGGCGCAGACCCTTTGTATGCGTCATGTTCTTTCGCAGTACGAGGATTCCAAAACGATGTGGAAATGAACGACCTGTCAGATATTAACGGAAGCGAAGAATCTCTTGTCCGGGAGATAAAAAATGGACAGTCATTGTCAGTGTCTTTTGTGTTTGAGCTGACCGATGATTCCGAGGTCGAAGTGCTTATCGGCACTCCAACCGCCGATATGGAAACAGTCGGTAGAGCTGTTTATTTTGCAACGGAGGAATAAGCGATGATTTTCATACCTGTATTGGTTGTCATGCTGATTCTCGGTGTGTATTTGAAATGGCTGAATGACTATGGCAAGCCGAAAAAGAAGAAGCGGCAGACTGAATTGAAAAATGCTTTGGTGGATTTCAAAAGCCAGTTGAATGTGAAGAAATGAAAGTGGTGCGTTATCGCACAGAGGTAATTCTCTGAACGATAACGCACTTTTTCTGTTTATAGGAGGTTTTATGAAAGAGTTACTTGAAAAAATTCTCGCAGAAATAAAAAAGACCCCGGGCGGCATGACCGCTTACGAGGACTTGTACCATATCTGCATTGAAACGAAGAAGACGGACACTGGACTTGGTGTGAAATATTTCAAGCTCCTGTCCGATTGTATCGAGCGGCAGATTCCTGCGGCGGATTCAGACAGGGACTTGCGATTTCTGTTCAATCTTCACAAGAAGGTTTTGCTCGCCGCCGCTCCGCATGATTTTGAGAGCTATCTTCTCTATGTCGAGTGGAATAGAGAGCCGGAGAAGAAGTTTTATGTTCCCCGGCGGAAGGTTTTGCGCCCTATCGTACAGGCCATGCAAGACATGATTGACGATAAAATTGACTTGCTCACAATCTCTATGCCACCCGGTACAGGCAAAAGCACCCTTGGAATCTTCTTCCTGTCGTGGGTTATGGGAAAGTACCCGGACGGTCAAAACCTTGCGTCTGCTCACTCTGGTATGCTGACCCGGAGCTTTTACGATGGGGTCTATCAGATTATCACAGACAGCGAGTATCTGTGGTCTGATGTGTTCCCGGGCGTACAGCTTGCCGCTACGAACTCGAAAGAGGAGACCATCGACCTTAACAAGAAGCACCGTTTTTCTACCCTCACCTGTCGGGCAATCAACGCTTCTCTGACTGGTGCGACCCGCTGTGACAAAATTCTGTATGCGGACGATTTGTGTTCCGGCATTGAGGAAGCCATGAGCAAGGAGCGGTTGGATAAGCTCTGGTCGGCGTACACCAACGATTTGAAATCTCGAAAGAAAATGGGAGCGAAGGAAATCCATATTGCCACCCGCTGGTCGGTTCACGATGTAATCGGGCGGCTTGAACAGCAGTACGGTGGGGATTCCCGGGCGAAATTTATCGTTCTTCCGGCTCTGGATTCCAATGGAGAGAGCAATTTCAATTATGGGTACGATGTGGGCTTTGACAAGAAATATTTCGAGGATATGCGGCTGAATCTGGACGAAGCGTCCTTCAAGGCTTTGTTTATGAATCAGCCAATCGAGCGTGAGGGTCTGCTTTATGATGTAGACGAACTGCGGAGGTATTTTGAGCTTCCGATTGAGCCGCCGGACGCTATTATCGGGGTATGTGATACAAAGGATAAGGGTACGGACTACGCCTGTCTCCCGGTGGCCTATGTCTATGGCAACGATTACTACATTGACGATGTGGTGTGCGACAACAGTCTCCCGAACATTGTTGACGCTCGGCTGGTTGATATTCTGGTGCGGGACAAGGTGAAAATGTGCCGTTTTGAAAGTAACTCCGCTGGCGGCAGAGTTGCAGAGAAGGTACAGAGCGAGGTAAAGAAGCGTGGAGGTGTCACTCGAATTACCACAAAATTCACCAGTGCCAACAAGGAGACTAAAATCATCGTAAATAGCCCTTGGGTGAAGGAACACTGTCTGTTCAAGGATTCCTCCCTATACAAACGGTCGAGTGAGTATGGGCGGTTCGTGGATATGCTCTGCTCTTATACCGTAGCCGGAAGGAACAAGCACGATGATGTACCCGACAGTATGGCTATGCTCGCCGAGTTCGCCCAGAGCTTGACTGGGGCGAAGGTTGAGGTCTTCCAGCGTCCTTGGTAGGATTAGTTTTCAACATTTCCACATTATTATCAACATATTGTGGATTACATATTGACAGCCACAATATCTTGTGCTATACTTGAGGGTGTAAAACTGGAATATGATGTTTGTGGGTGCGTAATCGCACGAGGTTCAGTCCTCGAAGTGGTTACGCACCCATTTTTGTTTTCTCGGGAAGGAGTTGTGAGATATGGCGAGGGTGTTGTCCGGGCGCAGATTTATCACGACCGATGAAAACGAAATAAACGGTGGCAATATCCTTCGTATTTTGAACGATGTGGAAAGCACCCACCTTTTCAACAGTGCCGATGTGAAGTACCTGTGGGAGTATTACAAGGGCAAACAGCCGATTCTTGGGCGCAAGAAAACCGTTCGCCCGGAAATCTGTAATCGTATTGTGGAAAACAGGGCAAACGAGATTGTTTCGTTCAAGCTGGGGTATCTCTGCGGTGAGCCAATTCAGTATATCGCAAGAGGAGCTGACCCCAAGGTTACAGACGGTGTAACGAAACTAAACGAAATGATGTTTCTCGAAAACAAGGCGAGCTTCGACAGGGAAATTATCGAATGGCAGTTGATTTGCGGAACAAGTTTTCGCATGGTTTTGCCGGACGCTTCCGCTGAAAAAGACGAAGTTCCGTTTGAACTGTACACTCTTGACCCTCGCACCACTTTCGTGGTGTACAGTAGCGGCGTTGGCAACAAGCCTTTGATGGGAGTAACCTACACTGTCGGTAAAAGCGGAGAGAAGACATACAGCATTTACACGAAAGACGAGTATTTCGTGGTGAAAGCTGGGGCAATCGTTGAGAGAGAAAACCATTCCCTCGGCATGATTCCCATTATTGAGTACCCGGCGAATAATGCTCGGCTCGGTTCGTTTGAAATTGTCCTTCCTCTGTTGGACGCAATCAATACGGTTGCGAGCAATCGCATTGACGGCGTTGAGCAAATCGTCCAAGCCTTTATCAAGTTCATTAACTGCGATATTACCAAAGAGGAGTACGAGGAGTTTTTACAGCTCGGAGCTATCAAGGTCAAATCATCGGACGGTCAAACCGCAGATGTTGATGTGGTGACAACCAGTCTGAATCAAGACCAAGCGCAGACGCTTACAGATGATTTGTACCAAACCGTTTTGACAATTTGCGGTATGCCGAACCGTAACGGAGGTTCGTCTACTTCGGACACAGGTGCGGCGGTCATTATGCGGGACGGTTGGTCTCTGGCAGAAGCTCGTGCAAAGGATAGCGAGCTGATGTTCAAGCGTTCGGAGGGGTCTTTCCTCCGTTTGGTGCTTCGGATTCTTCGGGATATGAGCGATGTGTCGATTGGTCTGTCGGACATTGACATTAAGTTCACCAGACGCAATTACGAAGCAATTCAGAGCAAGTCTCAAGTGCTTGTGAGTATGCTCCAACAGGAAAAGATTCACCCGCTGTTGGCATTTTCTCATTGTGGGCTGTTTTCTGACGCTGAAAGTGCGTACACCATGAGCATGGAGTATTACGAGGAGCAAAAGGCCAAGGAAGCTCAAAATCAACCGAGTGTCGAGAATGGAGGTGCAGAACATGACGGTCAAGGCGTTTCTGGAAGCTCTGAATAACAATGCGAGCATTGTTATCAAGGAATCCGACAACACGCAGATTGCGGAGTTCAACCGCAATTCGTACAAGGCAATCTCCGACAAGATTCTGGCGAGAGAGCTTGACGATATTGAAATCCTCTCCAAGAGTGCGATTTCTGTCGTTCTCACTCTCAAAGAAGCCACCGGAGAAACCACTACCCCGGAGGTAAAAGACCCCTCCGCAGAACAGACCGAGTAAAGTTTATCGGACGGCTTTGCCGTTTGGTATAACAGCGACAGGGAAGCCGCTCTAAAAATTTCGCAGATAATCCGGCAGGGAAGTCGGTATAGAAAATTCGCAGAAAGGAAGAACCTATATGACATTACAAGAACTGCTCAAAGATTCCTACAAGGAAGGAATGTCCCTCGAAGAAGTCACCAAGGCGTTGGAGGGTATCGAAGCCCCGAAGCCCGAACCCGCTCCCGCTCCGGGTGGTGAATCCAATCCCATGCAGAGCTACGAAACCGAGAAGCTGAAAGCGGCAGTCAGCAAGGCGAACGCCGAAGCCGCCAAGTTGAAGCGTGAGCTTCAAGCTCGTATGTCCGAGGAGGAGCGGCGTGAAGCCGAGCGTAAGGCCAAGGAGGACGAGGTGAACGAGAAGCTGGCTGAACTGCAACGAGCCAAGGTCGTGTCCGATACCAAGGCACAGTATCTTGCCCTCGGGTACGAGCAGAGCTTGGCTGACCGGGCGGCAGAAGCGGCGGCAGACAACGACCATGGTACGCTGTTCCTCGTCCAGAAACAGCACCAAGACGCTCTCGTGAAGCAGATTCGGGCAGAAGCACTCAAGAATACGCCCAAGCCGAGCGGCGGTCAGGTCGTGCCGAAAGATGTGACAAAGGAGCAGTTCTCCAACCTGTCGTACATGGAGCGTCTGAACCTGTTCAACGAGAACCCCGACCTTTACAAAGAACTGAATGGAGAGTGATATTAAATGGCTACTGTACCTAACACTTCTACCTACCTTGCCAACCTGTTCAATCCGCAGGTCATTGGCGATATGGTAAACAAGAAGCTGACTTCCGATGTGAAGTTCGCTCCTCTGTGCCGGATTGACAATTCCCTTGAGGGCAGACCCGGCGATACGATTACTCTGCCCTCTTTCGCCTATATCGGTGACGCTGTGGCGGTTGCCGAGGGTACTGACATTCCCATCACCCAGCTCGTGGAGAACACCACCTCTGTCAAGGTGCAGAAGGTTGGTAAGGGTTTGCAGTTCACCGATGAATCCATCTTGTCCGGCTACGGAGACCCGCTGTCCGAGGGTATTCGGCAAATCAGTTTGGCGATTGCGTCCAAGATGGACAGCGATGTGCTGGCTGTGCTGGAAGCTATCACCGGGCAGATGTTGTACACCGCCGCCGCACGAGCCACCGCCGATGATATTTCTGACGCTCTGGTGAAGCTGGGCGAGGACATTGATGGCCCGAAGGTCTTCCTGTGCAGTCCCGCCACCTACGGCAATCTGCGTAAGACCGATGGCTGGATTCCCAATACCGAGACCGGGGCGAACATGATTATTCGTGGCTCTGTCGGTATGGTGCATGGCTGTCAGGTGGTCGTGTCCAACCGTCTCAAGGATTCCTGTTTCATCGTTGCCCCGGGTGCGCTGGCTCTCTACATGAAGCGTGAGACGGTGATTGAGACCGACCGAGACATTATCAACAAGTCCACTGTGCTGACCGCCGACAAGCACTATGTCGCTTACCTCTACGATTCCTCCAAGGCAATCAAAATCAAGGAGACTGTGAGCGAGAGTACGGGTGGCTGATATGGGTATGCTGTTACACCGACAAGGTGAATCCCGGAAGAATCAGAGATCAGCACAGGCCACTCCCGCCGAACACACCAGTGAGAATAAGGAGGGAACAGGTGTCTCTGTGACGGAGGGGATTTCCGAAGGACACAACGAGGGTGAAACGCCCCCTGTCAAAAAATCCGGCAGACCGAAGAAAACGGTATGAAGAAAGGTAGGTGGACACCATGACTGATGTGGAGAAACTGACTGCTTTACGAGCGATGGTTGGTGGCTCTGACACTGACGAAGTGTTGTCCACCTACCTTTTGCTCGCTGGAAGAAAAGTAATCGCCCGGGCTTTCCCATACAACGATGAAGTCGTTGAAGTCCCGGCGAAGTATGAGACCATTCAACTGGAAATCGCCGCCTATATGCTGAATAAGCGTGGCGCAGAGGGTCAGACCCAGCACTCGGAAAACGGTATTACACGCCAGTACGAGAACGCCGATGTTCCGTCCTCCATGCTGAAAGCTATCACGCCGTACTGCGGGGTGATTAAATGAGGTGTATGAGCAGAAACAAAAGCCCCTTCTTTTACGCCCTGTATGTGAGCAAAACGCCTATAAAGGACGAGTACGGAAACTGGTCTGGTGAGTATGATGTTCAGCATGGCAACCCGATTCCGTTTTCGGCGAATATCTCTGCGGCAAAAGGAGAAACAACCACTCGGCAGTTTGGGGAGAGTGAATCCTACGACAAGGTTATTGTCATGGACAACAACGCTCCTCCGATTGACGAGTACACGATTCTCTGGATTGACACTGTTCCGCAAGTCGATGAAAACGGTGCATTGGTTGTCAACGGTGACGGTGATGTTCTCACACCTCACGATTACATCGTGAAGAAAATTGCCCGGAGCTTGAACAGTGTGTCGGTGGCGATAAGCAAGGTGAAAGTCAGTGGGTAGAAAGAAAATTTCGTTCGCACTGTCCACCACAGACATTGACCGGGCAATCAAAGAGCTGGCTGATTATAAGCAAGACATTCAGCGTAAAACAGACCTCTTTCGAGAGAAGGTTGCCGAGCGTTTGGCAGAAGAAGCCAAGAAGGGGTTTGCCGGAGCGGTAGTCGATGATGTGATTCTCAAGGGCGGTACACACGCCCCCGAGTATGCACAGGTCGATGTATCGGTCGATAACCGGGGGTCTGTCACAGTCGTAGTGGCAAGCGGCGAAGACGCTATATGGGTTGAGTTTGGTGCTGGCGTTTACCATAACGGTTCTGCCGGGAGTTCATCTCACCCGCATGGTGTAGAGCTTGGGTTCACTATTGGGAGCTTCGGCAAGGGAAACGGCAAAAAACGCACATGGGGTTTCTATGAGGACGGAGAGTTAAAGCTCACGCATGGTACTCCGGCGAATATGCCTATGTCCCGGGCGGTAACGACCGTTTGCAACGAGATTGTCCCTATCGCAAAGGAGGTGTTTGGGTGATTGACATTGAGACGGAGGTGTTCAGCACCGTATCTGAAAAGGTTCGGGAGCAGTACCCCAAAATCTTTATCACAGGCGAATATGTCAAGTCTCCCTCGTCCTTCCCTTGCGTGTCCCTTATTGAAGTGGACAACCAGATTTATCGGAACACTCGGACAACAGAGTGTATCGAGAATCACGCACAGGTGGTTTATGAGGTGAATGTGTACTCAAATCGTACCAAAGGAAAGAAAGCCGAGTGCAAGGAAATTCTCGGGTTTGTGGACAAACAGCTCGAAGCGTTGGGATTCACTCGCACCCTTATGACCCCTGTTCCAAACGAGGTAGACGCAACCGTTTACCGCATGGTGGCTCGGTATCGAGCAATCGTATCGAAAGAAAATGTCATTTACAGGAGGTAAAGAATTATGGCTATTAGCACCTACAAAATCTTCCTCATGCAGAAGAAGGAAGCCGCATGGGAGAAGCTGATTGACATTAAGGAGTTCCCCGACCTCGGCGGCACTCCCGAAATGTTGGAGACCACCACCCTGTCTGACCGTATGCAGACCTACATTCCCGGTATTCAGTCTTTGGACGCTTTGGAGTTCTCCTCCAATTACACCCTTGACGAGTTCAAGAAGCTCAAGGCTCTGGACGGTATCGAGAACGAGTACGCTGTCTGGTTCGGCGGCACTGAATCCGGCGATACCGTTACTCCCACCGGGTCTGACGGCAAGTTCAAGTTCAAGGGTCAGCTCTCCGTGTTCCCTGTTGGCGGCGGCGTGAACGAGGTGGTCGATATGACTATCACCATCGCTCCTTCCACGCCGATTACCATGGACGAAGACAATGCGTAATAACAAGAGGAGGAAGAAACCGATGGCAAAGCAGTTGAAGTTCACCTACAAGGAGAAGGAGTACACCCTTGAGTTCACTCGCCGCACCGTAACAGAAATGGAGAAGAAGGGCTTTATCGCCGCCGAGGTTGAGACCAAGCCCATGTCCACTCTCCCGGCTCTGTTCGAGGGTGCGTTCCTCGCCCATCATCGCTTCGAGAAGAAGGACACCATTGACGCTATCTTCGCCAGCATGACCCACAAGGACGAGCTGATTGGCAAGCTGGCTGAAATGTACAACGAGCCGATTATGGCTCTGGTCGAGGAGCCGGAGGAATCCGAGGGAAACACGAACTGGACAACGGACTGGTAAGTAGTTCGCTGTCCGAGAATGAATCCGCTGACGGGGGGAGCGAGCGTGTGAATCGCTTCGCTTCCCCTCGTCCTTATACGGATATTTTCAATCAGAAGTTTCCCTATTACTTATCAATAGGAATGACAGAGGAGCAGTATTGGGATAGGGATTGTTGCCTTGTGAAGTTCTACCGGGAAGCGGAGGAGCTTCGCAAAGAACGGTTCAATCAAGAAGCGTGGTTACAGGGTATGTATATTTATGACGCTCTCGCCCGGGTTTCGCCTATCCTACACGCCTTTGCCAAAAAGGGAACAAAGGCTCAACCTTATGTGGAAGAAGCGTACCCTATCAGTAAAAAGACGATGGAGGACGCAAAAACCAAAAAGGAAAAAGCCAAGTCACAGAAGGGTATGCGATATATGCAAGCCTATATGGTGGCGAACAACAAGCGATTTGACGAAAGGAAGTGAGTTATATGTCAACGACAATCGAAAGTCTCGAATTGGAGGTACAGTCGAGTGCAACATCGGCTACCAGTGGCATAGACGCTCTTTCCGCTTCTTTGTCAAGGCTGAAAAATGCTGTGAAGGGCGGTGTTGGGTTGACGAGCGTGGCAAATCAGCTACGCAACCTTAATACCGCCCTTCAATCTATGGACGGTTCTTCGGCTGATAAAATCGACAGGCTGGCGAACAGTCTCTCGAAGCTCTCCGGGCTGGGGAGTATCAAGATTTCTGCCAGTATCGGTAATCAGTTGCGGAACATTGGAAGTGCGGTTTCTTCGCTGGGGTCTACTGATTTCTCTGGATTGAGCCGATTGTCTACTGCTCTTGCCCCTCTGAACAGTTTGAGCAGAGCTTCCGGGTTGCAGTCAGCGATTACCCAGTTAAACAAACTCCCGCAGTTGGCGCAAACCCTCAACGGAATTGACTGGGACACCTTTACTCAACAGATTCAGAGGTTGTCTACCGCTCTCACGCCGTTGGTGAGACAGCTCAATCGTATTTCCTCTGCTTTCGGTCAGCTCCCGGCAAATATCCGGCGGCTGATTCGTGACACAAATAGTCTTGCCGACAGCAACAACCGAGCCGCAAACAGCTATGTCAATTTTTGGGCGAAATGCCGTATGGCGATGAACGCTGTGCGAGGTGTGGCGAGAACGATTGCTTCGTGGATTACAGAATCCAACAGCTACATCGAAAATATCAACCTGTTCAATGCTTCTATGGGAAAGTATGCGGCAGAAGCGCAAAAGTACGCTGAAACGGTCGGCGAGCTTATGGGTATCGACCCGGGCGAGTGGATGCGGAATCAAGGCGTATTTATGACAATTACCGAAGGTTTTGGCGTTGCCACAGAGCGAGCCTACATCATGTCTCAACAGCTCACCCAGCTCGGCTATGACCTCTCCTCGTTCTTCAACATTTCGTTTGAGGACGCTATGCAGAAGTTACAGTCTGGTATTTCCGGCGAGCTTGAACCGCTTCGTAGACTGGGCTATGACCTGTCACAAGCAAGGTTACAGGCGGTCGCTTTGGAGCTTGGAATTGACAAAGCGTTCTCCAAAATGACACAGGCTGAAAAGGCACAGCTTCGCTACTACGCCATTATGACACAGGTTACAAAAGCGCAAGGCGATATGGCTCGTACCCTAAACGCTCCGGCAAACCAGCTCCGTATTCTCCAAGCACAGGTGACACAGTGCGCCCGGGCTTTGGGTAACATCTTTATTCCGGCACTGAACGCCGTTTTGCCTTATGCTATCGCACTGGCAAAGGTTATCCGGCTGATTGCGAGCGAAATCGCCGCTTTCTTCGGATTCGAGTTGCCGGAGGTGGACTACTCCGGGATTACCGCCGGGGCTGACGCTGTGGCTGGCTCTGCGGCTGATACAGAAGACGGTCTGAATGGTGCGACCAAGGCGGCAAAGAAGCTGAAAAACGCACTCCTCGGGATTGACGAACTCAACATCATTTCCCCGAACGATGATTCCGGCGGGAGTGGTGATGGGTCTGGTCTTGGGATAGGCGGCGGTGATTTGGGCTTTGAGCTTCCGACCTATGATTTCCTCGGTGATATTGTCAGCACAAAGGTTGACGAAATCGTGGAAAAAATCAAGGGAGCTTTGAGCGAAATTACGGCGGTTATCAGTGGATTTCTGCTGGCAATCGGTACGATTCTCGTTGTGACCGGGGCAAATGTTCCGCGTGGTCTTGGTCTGATGGCGGTAGGAGCTATCGGGCTGGCGGCTGTCATAGCGGAAAATTGGAGCTATATGTCCGAGCGGTTGGCGAAGGTGCTGACATTGATTACAGGTGTCCTCGGGGGCTTTCTGCTGGCGATAGGTGCATTCCTTGCGTTTTCCGGGGTGAATGTTCCGCTCGGTGCGGCTCTGATGGTGGCTGGTGCGGCGGCTTTGGTGACTGCGGCGGCTATCAACTGGAAGTTCCTCAACGGTGACATTAAAAATGCGCTGTCTATTCTGACAGGAATCGTGAGTGGTGCATTGTTGGCTATGGGTGCGCTGTTCGCCTTTACAGGTGTTGATGTTCCTCTCGGTATCGCATTGATGGCGGCTGGCGCAGTTGGTCTCGTGACTGCAATCGGTTTGAATTGGGACAGTATGTCCGACCCCATGCGGAGAGCAATCGGTCTTCTCGAAAGCATTGTCGGCGGCGCACTTCTCACCTTTGGTGCAATCCTCGCATTTACCGGGGCGAATATCCCTCTCGGCGTAGGCATGATTGCCGCTGGTGCGGTATCTCTCGTGTCGGCGGTTGCGTTGAACTGGAACGCTCTCACAGGAGACCTCAAAGGCTCTGTTCAGAGCATTGTGGCAATCGTAAGCGGTGCTTTAATCGGTATCGGTGCGATTCTGGCTTTCACTGGGGTTGCGACCGGGCTTGGTATCGCCATGATTGCCGCTGGTGCTGTCGGTCTGGCGGCTACGGTTGGCCTTGACTGGAACTCTATGCCGAAAGAGGTTAAGAGCGTTGTTACAAAGATTCTGACAATCGTAGGAGCGGCGGCTATCGTTATCGGTGCAATCCTCGCTTTCACAGGTGTAGGTGTTCCCCTCGGTGTCGGTCTCATGCTGGCTGGTGCGGCTTCGCTTGGAACGGCTGTTGCGATTAACTGGGACACCATCACAGAGAAAATCGGTCAAGGGCTTCGCAAGATTGCCGACAAATTCGGCGAGTTTAAGGGCTGGGTCGGCGAGAAACTGGAAGGGTTCAAAGAGTTCGGCAAAAATGTAATCGAAGGGTTCACGCAAGGCATTACAGAGTTCTTCTCCGACCCTCTCGGGTGGATTAAAGAGCATATCGTTGACCCCTTCGTGGAGGGATTCAAGAACCTATTTGGGATTCACTCTCCATCTACCGTTATGGCGGCAGTCGGCGGTGATGTGGCGCAAGGTCTTCTGAATGGTATTCTCGAACCGTTCAAGGCTATCGGCAAGTGGATAAAGAAGAATATCCTCGACCCTATCAAGAACGCCATAGAGAAAAGTCCTGTCGGAGAGCTGGTTATCGGTATCAAGAACAACATTTCTTCCTTGTGGGAGAAAGCGAAAGGCTGGTGGGCTGACGCAACAAAGGACGGTATTACTGTCGAAGCGGCTGTGGAGCTGGTAAAGAAGGGCTGGCATACCGTAAAGGGCTGGATTGGCAACATTCCTGTTGTATCTCAAGCGGTGAGCTTGCTCAAGCGTGGTTGGGAATCGGTTAAGAGCTGGGTTGGCAATATCCCCACTCTCGAACAGGGTATCGAGCTTGCGAAAAAGGGCTGGAAAACCGTAACGGAGTGGATAGGCAATATCCCGATTGTGTCCCAAGCGGTAGAGCTGGCAAAGCATGGCTGGCAGAGCGTGAAGGAGTGGGTCGGCAAGATTCCCACCCTGTCGCAAGCTATCTCTTTGATTAAATCGGGCTGGACTACGGTCAAGAACTGGGTAGGTTACATTCCTACTCTCGACCAAGCTATCAGCCTTATCAAGTCCGGCTGGACTACGGTCAAGAACTGGATTGGGACGCTCCCGGTTATTTCACAGGCGATTCAGCTCATTAAATCGGGCTGGACTACCGTAAAGAACTGGATTGGCAACATTCCTGTGCTGTCTCAAGCAATTCAGCTCATTAAGTCCGGGTGGAGTACGGTGTCCGGGTGGATTGGCAACATACCCACCTTGTCTCAAGCGATTTCACTTGTAAAATCCGGCTGGTCTTCGGTCAAAGGTTGGATAGGGTCTATTCCCGCAATCGAGCAAGCAATCAAACTGATTAAATCCGGGTGGTCTTCGATTGCTGGATTTGTCGGGACGAGCGTATCTGTGGGTGTGTCACTGTTCAAGTCCGGGTGGAGTTCTCTTTCGAGCTGGATTGGCAACAAAGTATCAGTCGGTATCGAACTGTTCAAGTCCGGGTGGAGTTCTATCAAGAGCTTCTTCGGGTTGAGTTCCGGCGGCTATAACAGCGGACATGGCTGGAAGTTTTTCGAGAAAGGCGGCTTTATTGACAACGGACAAGCGCAGTTCTGGAAGTCTGTTCCCATGTACAAGAACGGTACGACCAATGCTGGCTTGCATGGCTCAATGTTTGTCGCTGGTGAGAACGGCGCAGAAATGGTCGGTCATATCAATGGACAAACCGAGGTGCTGAATCGCTCGCAGATTTCTATTGCTATGACAAGTGCTGTGGTGGCTGGTATGTCCCAGTTCGTAGGGTACTGGCGCATGATGAATAGTCAGATGGTGACTTGCACGAACGCCATTATTCGAGCTGTGCTGGCAACGCCGGATATGACGCAGTACGCTTTCGCAGGGGTTACTTCTTATGACCCGACAAACGCTCTGGCACAGTCAGTCTATGAGGATTCGCAACGAGCCTACAACAACGGTGCTTCCAGCGATTCGGTAACTCGCTCTATGCAGGATTTCTACCGAGATTATGTCGAGCCTACACTCAAGGAAATCGCCTACGAGACCAAGAGACAGGCTGACAAGGAGGAGCAGACCATCGTACAGGTCGGAGACCGTACAATCACTGACGCTGTTGAAAGACAGCAGAAAGCCAATGGCTTCAAGTTCGCATAAGGAGGTGGTAGCATGGCGTACTTGGCAATCAACGGTTACGAGCTACCACCTCCCAAGCGAGGTGTGAGCGTAATCGTAACCACAGTCGTAGATTCCGGGCGTGACGCAAATGGAGCGGTGGTCGGTCAGCGGGTCGGCAGAGACCAGTACAAGATTGATGGGCTTGAATGGCCTTGGCTGACCGCCGCCCAGTGGGAAAGAATCTTGAGCATTTTGAGTAACTTCTTCGTCTATGTGACCTTCAATGACCCTGTGACGAACAGTCTCAAGACCCTCAAGATGTACCCGGGAGACCGCACAGGACAACCGTACTGGGTGGACGGAAACGACCACCCGACACACTACCGGGACTGCAAGGTAAATCTTATTGATGTTGGCGAGTAAAGGAGGGGTTTTATGCAGAAGGTCTCGAAAGCATATAAGGAAAGCATGAAATCCTCTCTCCGAGAGAGAGCATACATCATGCTCTCTTTCGGGCTTGTCAATCAAGAAGCACAGGCAAAGGCAAAGATTTCCAGCGGAGATTTTGCCTACTATTCCAACAAGGACAACATCTTCGGTGAGCATGGTGATTCTACGGTGTATGCCACTCTTGAGGAGAACTTCACCAAGGTCGATGGGTCGATGTTTTTCCTCCCCCGGCAGACACCGGGCGGGAGCTACTATGACACCGGGGTTATCAGTAAAAATCTGGTATCGGAAGCGGTTTGTGAGCTGACTATCAGTTTGAACACAATCGCCATTGATTTCAAGGGTCTCACAATCAATTTCGGGGAGAACTACCCGGTCGATTTCGATGTAATCGGAAGCACCGGGCAGACCATTGAGTTCCGGGGGAACGACAAAGCCGAGTGGAGTACCGAAGAAACCCTTGAGAACACGACCTACATCAAACTGCGGTTCTACACGATGAAAAATCCACAGAGCCGTTTGCGTATTTACTTTATTCGCTTTGGCTACGGTCTGGTCTACTACAACGATTCCGTCATGGATTCCCGGCTGGAAAGCTACATTTCCCCCATCGGTGCAGATGTGCCGCAGATTGATTTCTCCGTCCAGATCAAAAACTACGACCACTACTTCAATGTGGACAACCCGAAGTCAGCGATAAACTACCTCGAAACCGGGCAGGAAATGGACATTCTGTACGGCTACCAGCTCCCCGATTCCGATGAAATCGAGTGGATTCAAGGCAACCACCTTCTGTGTTCCGAGTGGGAAAGTGACGATAACACAGCGACAATCCGTTGTCAAGACATTTTCCGCAACATGGATTCGGAGTATGTCAAGGGGCTGTACAGTCAGACAGGAAAGAGCTATTACGCTCTCGCACAAGAGATTCTGCGAGACGCTGGTGTCACGAAATATTATCTCGACCCCCGGCTCAAAAGGCTGTTTACCAACAACCCGATACCGAGGGTACAGCACAAGGAAGCGTTGCAGATTATCGCAAACGCCTGTCGGTGTTCTCTGGCGCAGACCCGTTATGGGGACATTCAGATAAAGTCCAGTTTCATGCCGAGTGCTTCGGTATCGACCAATGGCGAAACCTCGTTTTCCAAAGCCGAGAACATCTTGGCTGAAACCGAGAAGGACGAGTACGCAACGCTGGCGCAGGATTACACGCCTGTCGATGGCAGTATGTTCTTCATTCCGAGGAACGGCTCTCCTACGGTAAATACAGGCTATGTGTCCCAGCAAATCTCCGGGGCAAACGGCAAGTTTACCTCGAACCCCATCATCACGATTTCAATGGAAGCTATCAGAGCCTATTTCAGCATGGAGCTGGTGTTCGGTACTTCCATTCCGGCGGCGTTCACCATTCGCACATATAACGGCGGCGAGTTGGTAAATGAGTTCCCCATCGGAGCTGATGAAATCTCCCGGAGGACGGTAATCATTCGTGACTTCGATGATTTCGAGGTTATGAAGATTGAGTTTACGCAGACGGAGACCCCCTACAACCGTATCGTGCTGAATCGGTTTAGCTTGAGTAATGTCGCAAACTTCACCATGACCCGAAAGGACATGACCTCCTCGCCGAAAGCAATCAAGCAGGAACTCATTAAAGAGGTGATTGTCCCCTGTTACACCTATCAGCCCGGAACTCGTGAGGAAAACCTCGTCAATGAAGATGTAGTGATTACCGCCGGACAGGTGGAGACCTACTATATGCAAGACCCCTCCTATGGTTATAGGCCGAAGCTCAACGAGCAGGAAGGGCTTGCCGATGTGGTGGACTGGGGCAATTACTATGTGACCTTGAAGTACAAGGTCAGCGGGGAGTATCGACTTGAGGTGCAAGGCTATCGGTACAGAATCGTTGAGCGGTACGCAACGAAAACGCTTCATGCGAGGGGAAAGACAATCAAATGGGCGAACCCGCTCATAAGCGATATGACGATGGCGAACGACCTCGCCGAGTGGCTGGCAGATTATTACACCGCTGGTATCGAGTACGAGTACAACACCCGGGGCAACCCGGAGATTGACCCGACCGATATTGTGTTCCAAGAAAACGAGTTCCATGAGGGAATGAAAGTGAATATCTACCGCCACACAATCAATTTCAGACAATCTTTTTCGGGTAGAGTAACTGCCCGAAGGATAGGAGGTTAAGGTATGTGGACTACCCCGAAAACCGACTGGGGCGGAGAAACGATTGACGGCGTATATGTCGGAGACCGCTTCAATGCCGCTGACTTCAATCGGATAAAAAACAACCTCGAATACCTCCGGGAACTGGCTGTGCGGTTGTACAAGGAGTTCACGATTCACTCTCTCGGGAGCGACCGCACTCCGAAGGATTACTTCTACGCTGATGAAATCAATAAGCTGGAAGCCAATCTGGTTACGATTAACGCAAACAGTTTGAAAAGGCCGTATGGGACAGCTCCCACTTATGCGGACAACGGAAACACGATGGACTTCAAAGAGTTAAATCGCTTGGAGAGAGCTATCCTCGACCTTTATCAAAAACTCACCAACCAGAGTGAGGGAAGGAGGACATTGACATGGAATTTCGGAATGAAAGGAGGACTGTAAATGGCTTGGACATTGTTACCCACTAACTACACTGACGCTGTGTGGGACGGAATGAAAAAGTACAATCAAATCAACAACCCCGATGGTACGATTTCGCTCCAAGATGTTACGGTCTACACCAACAAGGAAAACTCTTTCTTCGGAGCTTTGGACGCAAACCGTATGAATGAAGCCCTCAACACCATCATGTCGATGGTAGAAAATGGGACAGACCTCTACGAAGCGTTTCAAATCTACTTCGCCGACCAGAAAGTGCTTTTCAAAGGAAAGGCCGATTCCGAGTACGCACTTTTCGTCAAATATCTCACCGATTTGGAGGACGAGGGGTTTGTCTCTCTGACCGAAATTGCCAATAGAGCGGCGGCGAGTGCTACGGCGGCGAAGACCAGCGAGACAAACGCAAAGACCAGTGAGAACGCTTCTGCTGGAAGTGCTACGGCGGCGAAAACCAGTGAGGATAATGCGGAAGCCGCAAGAGCCGCCGCAGTAACCGCACAGACCGCCGCTGAAACGGCAAAGGCCGGGGCAGAAACCGCCTTGGCTGGGGCGAGACAGTCCGCACAGGACGCTTCCGATGTGCTTGAGCGCAACAAGGAAGTGGCTGTCAGAACTCCTTATGTGGGGAGCAACGGCAACTGGTTTGTCTGGAACAACACCAACAGTGCCTACGAAGACAGCGGCACACAGGCACAGGGTATTCAAGGTGTGAAGGGAGATAAAGGCGATAAGGGAGACAAGGGAGACCGAGGGATTGACGGTGTATCTGTAACCGCTGACGGTCACTTTGCTTTCAATGTCAGCGAAGCCGGACACTTGATTCTCTCGTACACAGGCGATGAAGCTCCCGACTTCTCTATCAACGAAGACGGACACTTAATTTATAACTTCTAAAGGAGGAAAAAAAAATCATGGCTACATTGGATTTGGGCAAGATTGTCGGAGACACCGGGCCGAAGGGCGATAAGGGTGACAAGGGCGATACCGGGCCGCAGGGTATTCAAGGTATTCCCGGCGTGAAAGGTGACAAAGGAGACCCCGGCGCAAAAGGCGATAAGGGCGATACCGGGGCGCAAGGTGAACAGGGTGTCAAGGGAGACCCCGGAAATGACGCTACGGTCAACGGCGTAAATACGCTGATTATCGCCGCTGGTGAGGGCTTGGAAGGAAAGCAGGAGGGCAACACCTTCACTATCAGTGCCAGCGGTGGCGGTGCGGCGAACGCCGGGGCGCACAATGCGATTTATCGGGGGAAGAACCTCGGTACAAGCGTGACTGCCGCCCAGTATGCCGCTATCGCCGCCGGGACATTCGATGATTTGTACATCGGTGACTATTGGACAATCGGCGGCGTGGTCTATCGGATTGCGGCGTTTGACTACTATCTGCGGTGCGGCTACCCAGCAGAAACTACCGCTCACCATGTCGTGATTGTGCCGGATTCCAATTTGTACAATCATGTGATGAATGACACCAACACCACAGAGGGCGGGTATGTCGGCTCGAAAATGTACACAGAAGGTCTCACACAGGCGAAGACCACTATCAAGGCGGCGTTTAACGGTCATGTGCTGAATCACAGGATTTATCTCACAAACGCTGTCACCAACGGCAAACCCTCTGCTGGTGCATGGTGTGACAGCGAAGTCGAGCTGATGAACGAGCAGATGGTCTACGGCGGGGCAATCTTCATGCCCGGGTGCGATGGCACGACCGTACCGACAAATTACCGGGTAGAGAAGTCCCAGCTCCCGCTGTTTGCTCACAGGCCGGACTTGATTTCCAATCGTCTGACCTTTTGGTTGCGTGATGTTGTTACCGCTTCCTATTTCGCCGGTGTCGCCAACTACGGTGGTGCGAACTGCGACGGCGCCAGTGGCTCTCTTGGCGTTCGCCCGGCTTTCTGTATATCTTAAATCTGCGACCCCTTGTGGGTCGCATGAACGGAGGTTCACAAACTCATGTCAGTGTTAAAAGCGAAGCGAAAATCTTCACAGTTTGAGGTGTTTCACCACTTCTACAAGACCAGAAAGGAAATTACAGACCTGTTGCTCCGAGATTTCGGGTACGACCTCGAACGAGCTGAAAAGCGTGTTGCCAAAATGTTTGGCGGCAAACCTTATGAGGAGCTTACACCCGAAGAAAAAGTCCGCTACGACAAGCTCAAGGCGAAGAACGAAGCCTTTGATAACTGGTTCATCGAAGACGAGCGGAAGTGTATTGTGGATTGTCTGCGGGAAATCACCAAAGAAGTTTTCACAGCGAACAGCATTTATCCAACCGTTATGGAGGAGCTGGTTGAGCGTAGGCTCTGCCAAGACAGGGCAATCGGACAGTGTTATAGGCTCACACAGGAGTTGCAGTACGCTATTGAGACCCTTCCTGTCGATGTGAACAAGTACCTTCGCTTCGCTGACATGATACAGACGGAAATCAATCTTATCAAAGGTTGGAGGAAATCTGACAACAAATTCAAAAGGGCAATCTCTGATTCCGCTTCCAATTTCGCCAATGTCAACAACAACGGTAATGCGAACTACAACAACGCCAGTAACTCTAATGGCGTTCGCCCGGATTTCGATTCTGCGATTGAATAGCCTATCGAGCGTTTCGCAGACAGAGAAAGGAGAGGTTGTCCTTCCGTATGGTAAATGCCAAACACGACACCACCTCTTACGAGAGCTGTGGTTATCAGCGTGAGATATTTGATGGAAATGCGCTTCACCAAGCCTACAAAAGAGCAAAACAAGGTAGCGATTGGAAACCTCAAGTCCAAAAGTTTGAAATGAACTACCTCATGGAGCTTGCGAGATTACAGAGGGAGCTTGCCGAAATGACCTATGAGTTTCTGCCAAACACACATTTTATCTTGCACGAGCGAGGTAAGGTGCGTCCGATTACAGGCGAGCAGATACAGGACAGAATCGTAAAACACTCCCTCTGTGATGAAGCCCTTAACCCGGCTGTGGAAAAGTATCTGATTTACGACAATGGCGCAAGCCAAGTTGGAAAAGGTATTGATTTCACTCGGCGGCGATTGCTCACCCATCTTCGCCGCTATTACGCCCAACATGGGTCAAACGAGGGGTACATACTTCTGATTGACTTCTCAAAATACTACGACAATATCCGGCATGATGTGTTGATGGAACTGTTCGGGCGGTATGTTGATAACGAACACGCACTCTGGCTTTTGAGAAAGACAGTGGAGCGGTCGAAGGTTGATGTATCGTACATGACGGACGAAGAATACGAAAACTGTCTCAATACGGTCTTCAATTCTTTGCTCTATCACTACATCAACAAATCGCTTCTCACTGGTGAAAAATTCATGGGAAAGCACCTCAACATAGGAGACCAAGTAGCCCAAACCGCTGGTATCTTCTATCCCATGAGGATTGACAATTTCGTAAAAATTGTGCGAAGTGTGAAGTTCTACGGTCGGTATATGGACGATAGCTACGCAATCCATGAGAGCAAGGAGTTTTTGGAGGAACTTCTCACAGACATTATCGGGATAGCGCAGGAACTCGGTATTACGGTCAACACCCGGAAAACGAGGATTTGCAAGCTCTCTGATTATTGGCGGTTTTTGCAGATTCAATACTCTCTCACAGAAACAGGCCGAGTGATTCAGAAAATCAATCCCAAGCGGCTTACTGATATGCGCCGCAAGATGAAGAAGCTCGCTCCGAAGCTGACCGAGAAGGAGTTCACAGACTGGTACAAGGCGTGGTTCAAAAATCACTACCGCATAATGAGTAGGCAACAGCGAAGCAATATGGATATACTCTTTAACAAATTAAAGGAGGTAACAAAATGCAGTACACAATCACACTCGCAGACGGACGAAAGCTGACGGGGCTTGGTAAGAACGGAAATAACTTCGTCAGTGCCAAGAAGGTGGACGAAACTATTTTCAAGGACAACCTGTCGGTTATGACTGTCTCCGATGGGGAGACCGAGACCGTCTACCACAATGTCGAGCTGATTCAACAGCAAGAATGGGCTGACGGTAGTTGGTATCTGGCTTTCCGGGAACAAACCGCACAGGAACAGGCTATGGCAGCTCTGAACAAGGCTGTTGCGGAGAACGCCGACAACATGACCGATTTGCAGATGGCACTTGCCGAAGTCTACGAAATGATGTTGGGAGGTGTGTAAGATGGCAAAGGTGTATGCCGCTCTGATTCGTAAGGGCTTGAAGACCCTTGACGAAGTTCCCGACCAGATTCGGGAGGAAGTCTCGAAGCTGTTGGAGGAGCAGTAAGATGTTCTTCAACATATTCGGAAACCTACTGATTTTTCTCAAGAGAAAGGAGGTGCGAGACATGGCGGTTATTTATGTCGCTCTGATTATCAAGGGCAAGCGGACATTCGCAAGCGTCCCGGAGGTTATCAAGCCGAAGGTGCGTGAAATGCTGATTGACCTTGAGCTGGAAGACCTCGTGAGCCAGCAGTAAGACCAGGCGGGAGAGGGCTGTTTCGGCGGCTCTCTCCCATACCAAGACAAGGAGACATACCATGAAGGAAATTCTCATGCAAACCTACACGATTGCGCTCCCGGTCGTGCTGGGTTACATCGTCTGGCTGTTGCAAAACCAGAAGAAGGACAGGGACGCAAACACCCGGGGTACAATGCTTCTGCTTCGAGTGCAGTTGATTGAGTACCACGACAAATACATGAAGCTGGGGGAAATCCCCTCGTATGCCTACGAAAATTTCGAGGAAATGTACGAAGCCTACCACAAGCTCGGCGGCAACGGCATGATTACGAAAATGAAGGAGGAAATCGAGGAGCTTCACCTCGGCAGAGGAGGGAAAAGGAATGAGTAATAGTTCTCTGGTGAGCTACACCAAGATTTCTCCGAACAGGACAAGCCCGAGAAACCATGAGGTAGACAGAATCACCCCTCATTGTGTGGTGGGTCAGTGTTCGGTGGAGACTGTCGGGAACATCTTCGCTCCCACTTCGAGACAGGCCAGCTCGAACTACGGTATCGGCGCAGACGGTCGTATCGGTATGTACTGCGAGGAGAAAGACCGTAGTTGGTGTTCTTCCAGCGGTGCGAACGACCATCGGGCAATCACGATTGAGTGTGCGTCAGACACCACAGCTCCGTATGCGATGAACAGCAAGGTTTACAACGCTCTGATTGACCTCTGCGTGGACATCTGCAAACGGTACGGCAAGACGAAACTTCTCTGGCTGGTAGACAAAGAGAAGACCCTCGCCTACAAGCCGCAGAAGGACGAAATGATTATCACCGTTCACCGCTGGTTTGCTAATAAGAGCTGTCCCGGGGACTGGCTCTTTAACAGGCTCGGAGAGCTGGCTACGGCGGTCACACAGCGGCTTGGAGGGGCTGGGGGTAGTAGTAATACCCCCTCGACCACAAAGCCCTCTACGGGGGCTGGAAACGCCCTGTACAGGGTGCGTAAATCGTGGTCTGATAACAAGAGCCAGAAGGGAGCATTTAAGTCTCTGGACAATGCGAAAGCCGCCGCTGACAACAACCCCGGGTGCTCTGTGTTTGACAGCAAAGGCAAAGTGGTGTACACCCCCGGCGGCACGACTACCAGCTTCAAGCCTTACATGGTGAGGGTGACAACTGGGGAGCTGAATATCCGTAAAGGAGCGGGTACGAACTATGCCATTACCGGGGCTATCCGGGACAGGGGCGTTTATACCATTGTCGAGGAAGCTCATGGTGAGGGTGCTACTCTGTGGGGCAAGCTGAAATCTGGTGCTGGGTGGATTTCGCTCGACTTCACGATGAAGCTCTAATGCCTTATCGGGGCAAAAGAAGTAAAAAGGCTCGCATGGAGTTCTCAAAAGTAATTCTGGTTGTTGCGGCTATCGTAAATCTGGCGGTGATTGTCTTCACCTTCGTTATGATATGGAGGACGAGTGACCTCTCGCCGCTCACATACCTTATCCCGGCAGTAGCCGCCGAGACCGCCACAGGCACAGGATTTTATTATTCCAAGGCCAAGGTGGAAAACAGAATAAAACTGATGAAGCACTACAAGGTCGAGCCTACGGAAAATTCGTTCAATGATGAAGGAGGAACTTACAATGGTTGATTTGACACAGGTAATCGTAGCGTTTCTGACGCTGGTCTTCTCTCTGGTATCGGTGTACCTCATTCCGTTTCTGAAAACCAAAGTCAGCGGCGAACAGCTCGAAACCATCAAGTTTTGGGTGAATATCGCTGTCGAAGCCGCCGAAATGATTTATGTCGGCAAGGGTAAGGGAGCGGAGAAGAAAGCCTATGTGGAGAAATATTTGAGCGAGAAGGGCTTTCACCTCGACACCCGGGAGATTGACAGTCTTATCGAAGCGGCTGTGCTTGAGCTGAAAATCGCTACCAAAAAGAAAGAGGAAGCCTAACCGAAGTCAGACTTCCTCAATCGTCAGAACAAACCCGAAACAGTGCTTCACGAAAAACATAGGGTTCGGATTTGCACATTCTGGTGGAGCAAGACTTCTCAAATCCGAACCTCTCAGAAGCCTTGAAAGTGCTGGATTTACAGGAAGTCAGGTTATAGGCCGTCGTGATCTTGAAGTCGCCGTCCGGCAATTCCCACACTGTCACTGAGTTTACCATGAGATCAATGAGCTGCCGCTTGAAGCTCTCGTCTTCTATATCCCCGTCCTTGAACTGACTGAGCCAGTAGATTACTTGGTCACGGTCAAGCCTGAATATATCCTTTTCCTCGTCGGTGATCTGCCGGTCGAGGTTTTTCTTTTGCTTTTCGAGGTCGGTCAGCCGGAACATGAGGGTGTCGGAGGCTACGCCCTTTTCAATCGCACCGGCTATATTGTCGATAGCTTTCTGTACCTCGTCCCGCTTGGCGGTCAGGGCCGGGAGCTTGGTGTTCTTGGCAATCTCGGCCTCCGTCTGTCCCACGGCTATATCGGCAATCTCTCTTATCAGGTCGTCGGAGAGCATTTCCATAGCGTCTTGCGCTACCCAAGTCTCTATCAGCTCTTTCTTTAGCGATTTCATACGGCAATTACCGTGTCTTTTTCGACTGTAACATTTGTAGTAATTGTGTACCTGTCCAGTGTGGCTTGTGCCAGACTCCCCGTTCATTCCTTGACCACAATGACCGCAAAAGAGCTTCCCTGAGAGTAGGTAATCTACCTTGGCTTTTCCCCGGCTTGGAGCTTCCCCGTTTTTCTTTAATCGGCGACCGACTTCTGCGAACAGCTCCTTGTCCACGATTGCCGGTACGCCGTCCTCAATCTCCATGTCCTTATAGGTGTAAATGCCGATATACCGCTTGTTCTTGAACATGGACTTGAAGCTGTTGCGGTTGAACTCGACATTTTTCGCCGTTCTGTACCCACGGGTGTTGAACTCCCGGCAAATGTCGGCGACTGTCCAGCCCTGAGCGTATAGCTCAAAGGCTTTCCGCACGACGGGAGCGGTGGTAGGGTCTATGACGAGCTTGTGGTCTTCGATCTTGTAGCCAAGGGGGACATGACCGCCTATGCTGTGGCATTTCAAGGCCGACTCTCGCATACCACGAGTGATTTTCTGGCTGAGGTCTGCCGAATAGAACTCAGCCATGCCCTCTAACACGGACTCCAAGATAATCCCCTCTGGACTGTCGCTGATCTCTTCGGTGACGGAGAGAACCTTGACGCCGTTCTTCCGCAGCCGCATTTTGTAAACTGCGCTGTCGTTCCTGTTCCTCGCAAAGCGGTCGAGCTTCCAGACGATCACATACTGCCAGTGACGCTTCTCGCTGTCAGCTACCATTTGCAGGAATTGGACACGCTTGCTTATGTCTTTCCGGGCGGTGGTGGCTCGGTCGGCATAGATAGCGACAATGCGGTAATGTCTCAGCTTGCAGTAGGCAATAGCGTCTCGAAGTTGCCCCTCTATGGACTGCTCTTTTTGTCGTTCGGAGCTGAACCGTAGGTAGAGAGCAACATCACAGTCGCCTTTTGCGAGGACGACCATGTTATCGTCAAACTGCGCTATCTCTTCCGGGGTGAGCATGGATAAGTCGATTGGGTATTTCTTCATAGCAACTCCCTCAATGCAACAAGATCAACCAGCGGACGGGATAGAAGCTCCTGCCTGAGCCTTTTTTCTCTCACTTTCGGAGCGGTCAAACTCATTCATGGCGAATTGGATTATACGAAGTTTTCCATCCTCGTCGCATTGTTGAAAATATGTAACCAGTCTTTGAGTAAGAGCGTCTGGTTTGTTTGCGTCGTCGAGCATATCAAGCAGACGCTTTTTTATATCGTCTATTCCCAAAAGGTAATCGGTTGATACATCGAAGTATTTAGCAATAGCGATAAGCGTATTCCCATCTGGTACAGTCCCGTTCTTCCAACGGGTCAGATTGCCGGGACTCATGCCTAATTCTTTCAGAAGATTAGAGATTTTTATATTGTTTGCAGTACATAACTCCTTGACACGCTCGAAGAACATGACACTACCCTCCAAAAAAATAATTTTCGCAAAGTGTAAAATAGGGCTTGACAATTACCTTTTGAGGTAGTATCATGTACTCGTAAACAACAACTTCTCAACAGGCAAAAGAAACCCGACCCCCTGCCAGATTTCTTTTCGGCGGGAGTTATCCAATGGGTGTATAAGGTGACGCTCATACTATACCATTGACGACGGTCTTTGTCAAGACGAGTTGTTGGTGTTTACAAGAAATATTAGAAGGGAGGTAGGGAGATGGGTGAGCGTCAGAGCTTACGGGAGCGGTTGCTTCGCAACCACCTTTCGTATGCGTGGCTCATTAACATGATGAAGCTCAAAGGCTTTGTGATCGACAAGTCCACGGTCAGTTCTGCGGTCAATGGCACTATCACCGGCGACCGTGTGACCAAGATCAACGAAGTCGGTCACGCTGTTCTCGACGAGTATGAGAACATGTTCCTGAGTTCCTTGAAGCCGTGAGCGGCTTCACACCAGAGAAGCAAGCCCAGGCAGCGGCTCTCGGTATGACCGTAGCCGAGAAAGTTCGGGAGTATTTCAAGAACGCCCGACACCGCAGAGACTTTGAACTCTGGTATGAAAAGCGGTATGGGCGACCGTACCAGTGGGAGAAGGTGAAGGTGTGAAATCCAACACCGAAAAGGAAAAGCCGCCCTCGGTGCAGCAGACCGAAAGGCGGCAAGCGAAAAAGCTCAAACACACTATATCACAAAATCTTTGGAGGTTCAATATGAAATTCAGTATCGAGATCAATGTCGAAGACGAGAAGAGCGGTAAGTCTATCGTTCTCGCTCCTGCCGAGAAGTCCGAAGAGCTGTGCGTCGGCAAGGTGGTCGATTTCCAGCTCACCAGCGGCGAAAAGGCTCAGTACATGGTTCAGCGTGTGGACGAGGACGGCTATCTCTGTCTGCTCGTTGACTGTCTCCCCAAGGCGTACCGCATGAACAAGCAGAATACCAATGTCGGCGGCTACTGCACCTCCGAGCTGAGAGAACACATGATCTCTGACATTCTCGATCTGTTCCCCGCTGATCTGCGTGAGCGCATGGTTCCTTTCGCCAGCGGCGATCTGCTTCGTCTGCCGACCGAAAAGGAAATCTTCGGCTGCAACGAGTACGGCGAGGCCGAGCCTGAGAGCGTCCGGCAGTTCGAGCCGATGAAGAGCCGTCGCAACCGTATCGCTTTCCGGGGCGAGGACGAGTGCTTGGAGTGGTATTGGCTCGAAAACGAGGTCGAGAGTTCCGCTGCCGGTTTCGCTCGTGTCAACGGCTACGGCAGTGCGTACTGCAACGTCGCCGGTAGCGCTTTTGGCGTTCGCCCCGCTTTCAAAATCCACAATCTGTAATCACGCCCCCCCCTTGTGGGGCGTGAGGGAACGAAAGGAGTTCTTATGCCAAAAGTAATTGCCCTGAAAGACGGGCGTGTTGAGACTCTTTTCGAGGTCAGGCACTTTGAAAAGCTGATTGATAAGTATATGGGCTACGAGGCCGTTCAGCATTTCCGTGAGCTGATGGCTGAAAAGGACGAAGCGGTTGACGAGGTTCGCTGGGAATGTACTGAAAAGCTCGAACGGATGGAAGAGCGTATTAACGAGCTTGAAGAGAAATTGGAGGAACGGGACTGTGACAAATCATAACCGCAAGACCGGCACTTCATTCGAGCGTGATCTTTGTCAGGAGCTTGCTCGTCACGGCTTTTGGGCGCATAACCTCGCTCAGAACTCAGCCGGTCAGCCCTTCGATGTGATTGCCGCTCGCAACAACCGCACCTATCCGATTGACTGCAAGGTGTGTGAGCATGATGTGTTCCGGCTCGTCCGCATTGAGGAAAATCAGTTCTCAGCTATGACCCTCTGGCGGGACACCGGCAACGGGGAGGGCTGGTTCGCTCTGAAAATGAGCAGCGGCGAGGTCTACATGATACCGCTGCCGGTCATGGAAACCTACTCGTACACCAAGACTGTCCTGAGCCGTCTGGACATTCAGACTGCCGGTATTCTCCTTGAAGAGTGGGTGATGGAGAGTTGACCATCACAGTCAATAACCAGCTCCGGGTCGAGAGGCCAAGCCCTGCGTTGGAGGACTGGTGCAAGAAAAACCTGATCGTGGCTAATCCAGAGTACGGGAAGAAAGTGCGTATGCACCTATGGCTCGGAAACACCCCGAAATGGTTGCAGCTCTACGAGAGGGACGGCGAAACACTGGTTCTGCCTTACGGCTGTCTGCGGTCGATCATTGAGTTCATGGACGAACAGGACGCCATTGAGGTCGTCATGCCAACGCCTGTCCCCGTCTGGTATGGAGCTGAGGTTCCGCTTTACGACTATCAGGGAGAGGCGGTCGCCAGTGTGCTTGAATCGCAGTACGGTATCTTGCAGTCTCCCGCTGGCAGCGGCAAAACGCAGATGGGTATTGCAATAGCGGTTAAACTTGGTCGCCGAACGCTTTGGCTCACGCACACGCACGATCTTCTTCGACAGAGCAAAGAGCGAGCAGAGCAGTATATTCGCAAATCGCTGACCGGGACAATCACGGAGGGCAAGGTTCAGATCGGCAAGGGTATCACTTTTGCGACTGTCCAGACCATGAGCAAGCTAAACCTCGCTCAATACCGGGATATGTGGGACACGATCATTGTGGACGAGTGCCACCGGGTCGCCGGTTCTCCGACCGCTGTGACGCAGTTCTCCAAGGTGCTGAACTCGCTGGCGGCTCGGCATAAGTACGGCCTATCGGCGACGGTGCATAGGGGCGACGGCATGATTGCCGCCACCTACGCCCTGCTGGGAAATGTGGTCTATGAAGTCCCTGAGAGTGCGGTCGCCGAAAAGATCATGACGGTCGCCGTCAAGCCCCGTCCGACCGGCGTCGGCCTGAGCCGTGAGTTCTTGGACACGGACGGCACGATCATTTACGCCAGACTGGTCAATTACCTCGCCGAGAACCGTGAGCGGAACGCTCTGATTACCGCCGATCTGGTGGAGAACGCTGGTCATTATTGCCTGATACTCTCCGACCGGCTGGAACACTTGAAGCTGCTCACGAATAGTCTGCCGCCGAATCTGAGGGCGCAAGCGGTCATGGTGGACGGCAAAATGACCTCGAAAAGAGCAAAAGCACAGAGGGCGCAAGCCCTTGAAGACATGAGACAGGGTACAAAGCGGTATCTCTTTGCCACCTATGCTCTCGCAAAAGAGGGGCTGGACATTCCCCGGCTCGACCGGCTCTTCCTGACAACGCCGCAAAAGGATTATGCGGTCGTGACACAGAGCGTCGGGCGTATCGCCCGGTCGTGCGAGGGCAAGAGCGAACCCGTGGCCTATGACTATGTGGACGAGAAAATGCAATACCTTGTCAGAACCTACAAGAAGCGGTGTACCATCTACCGAAAGCTCGGTTGCCGCTTTGTGAAATGAAGGTGATGGAACTGAAATTGGGAAGCCTGTTTGACGGCTCAGGCACTTGCCCTCTCGCTGCTTCGGCGGTCGGTATCACCCCGGCATGGGCGAGCGAGATCGAGCCTTTCCCGAAAGCAGTCACTGAGAGCCGGTTCCCGAATATGGTTCACCTTGGCGACATTACCAAGCTGGACGGCGGGAAAATTGAGCCGGTCGATGTGATAACTTTTGGAAGTCCTTGCCAAAATCTCTCGATTGCGGGAAATCGTAAGGGCTTGAAGGGCGAAGAATCAAGCCTGTTTCTTGAAGCCGTCCGCATTATTAAAGAAATGAGGGTTGCCACAAATGGAAGATACCCGCAGATCGCCATGTGGGAGAATGTCGTCGGGGCATTTAGCTCAAACAAAGGCAGCGATTTTCAGCGGGTCGTCGAAGAACTCTGTAAAATCTGCGACCCCGACGCTGATGTTCCTCGACCGGCGAACGGTAAATGGGGCAAAGCTGGACTCTACATGGGAGATCATTACTCCTTCGCTTGGCGACAGCTCGACGCCCAATTTTGGGGAGTTCCCCAAAGACGCAAGCGTATCTTCGCTGTCCTCGATCTTGGAGGACAATGTGCCGGAGAAATACTTTTTAAGCGTGAAGGCTTGCGAAGGGATTTTAAGGCGGTCAGACGAACGGGGCAAGCCCCTCGCCGAGCTGCTGGTGATTGCCTTGAAGAACACGATAGCTGTTATGCGGTGGAAAGCCACCCGCAAGACAAGCGAGTTTCCCTATCAGGAGATAACATTGTTCAAACCCTCGCCGGGAGAATGGGAACAGGGGGGGGTAATGTCCCACTGATAATCTGCCGGGCGACTGCTCAGGGACACGCTGAATCCTGTGAAGACCTGGCCCCAACCGTGACCGCTGCCGCAGGAATGAGCGGTAACAATCAGCCTATCGTAACGGTTCCAGTTTCAGCCGGGTTTATGCGAAATCCGAGCGGCGACGCCGGTGGTATCGGCTATGAGGAAGAATTGAGTCCGACCCTGTTGGCTGACCGGCCTCCCGGCGTGGCGGTTCCCGTGGGTTTTGCTCAAAAGAGCTATGACCAATACGAGACTGACACCGTGGCTCCCACGCTGAAAGC
>OFHM01000401.1_pt1 | contig 38381 bp, 31 predicted proteins | sample 1521311 | NCBI WGS metagenome assembly OFHM01 (sample SAMEA3504083, study PRJEB24116) | mouse gut metagenome | biome: mouse gut; feature: mouse-associated habitat; material: faeces | place: Denmark | collected 2011 | reverse complement strand
TCTTTTTATCGAACAATAATTCAAAGGTTTCTGCTATATTAACTGACGCGGCATACTCCTTTACAAACCAGAATTTATCGTTTCTCTTTATATGCATATCCAAAATTAACAGGAGGCGCTGTTACTGAAACATATACAAATTCAGTGGCTCCATCGTTTAATAATCCGTGAACATCTTTATCAGCAAATCGAACTACATCACCCGCTTTAAATTCCTTTTCCTGATCATCTGCCAGCAAAAGCTTTCCTGTACCCTGTGTGGCATACCAAATTTGTTCGGAAGCATCATGTGTGTGTCTTGGCTGACTGGCGCCTACTTCTAAATGTACTTCTGTTATGGTTACCCTTTGGCTTATAGAATTTTCAGTATTTAACAGTTGCCTTGATACCACCCCCGGATTTGCTAATTCCTTGATATCATTCTTTTCAATAAACTCCATGCTCATATACCTCCGTAAATCCCGATTTTTTGTTGGTTCCATTATACGCTATTCTATCAAAAAAGCATAGCTGGATTCAGGAAAACTTGTTAGGCGGGAGCGACTTGTCAGCCATCGCCGCCGTAAGAGTGCGTCCTCCTTTCTCCCAGATTTCGGGCAAAAAAATAGCAGGATACCTTTTCAGATTTCCTGCTTGGGTGTGCCGCTGATATGCGGATGGTTATTTAGTTTTTTGATAGGCCGTCAGTCCGTTAAACTGAATTTATTTTTTCTGGCATAAATGAAAATACCTACTATAAGCAAAACAATACCTACTATTATTCCTATAAGTATTGAAGTATCTCCAATTTTACCAGCAATGAATATTGAAGTTGGACCATCTGCCCCACCAATAATAGACACTGATTTCGCCACTGACATATGCCCCCTTACTTTAAAAATCAGGCTTATTACTGCCGTAATGATTCCTATCACTGATAAAATGATTCCTGTAATTCTTTTCATACATTACAACTCCTCAAACTACGATTTTACTGTATCTCTTCGCCTATCAATTCCACTTTTTCTATATCCTCAATCTTAACTACTTCACAGTTCACCAAAACTGACGCATCTTCATAAAACTCATCGTTATATGAACCAACTATCTGCTGTCCATTTTTTAATGTCACCCTAACGTTTTTATCATACATATCATCATAATATTTTTCGTGAAATTCTTCGCTTATCGCAAAACTGCTACCATCATTTGAAATCAGCGCCATGCCATAGAAAAAATCACAATTCCATTTATTATACGCTTCGTCTAAAAAGTAACTACATGGGTGTTTAAATCTAACTGCCATTCCGTCAATATCGCAAAGAAAATTATCCGTTGCATATAGTTCCACATCATTTGGACAAATTATAGGAAATATATTTTCCAAACCTTCTTTCTGACTTTTTGGCAGCCCCACTACATTTCCTGCAATATAAAACTTCAACTCAAAGCAAGCTAATTTACTTTTAATCAATATTTTAGATGTATTTACACCAAGATTCTCAAAAAAGTCTTTTTGCCTTTTTGTCATTCTAGCCATCACCATGTTATTGATTTCCCTAGCCATAGACATGTCTTCTGTCTGATAGTATTTAATGGTTTTCTCTTTATTAACATCTATTTTCCAAGGATAAAATTCAAATATCATGGTCGTTTCCTTTCTGCGTCAGTCGAGTAGACAGGCACCTCACGATGCCAGCCCCTCACAGATCCGTGCAGGAGGGCATGAGTGAGAGCCAGACATTAAAGACGATGGTGTATGAAACAGCCCATTCCATGCTGCATAATAAGGAAGTCAACAAAGAAGATATTCTTGCGCCTGCAAAGGACAGGAATACCAAAGAGGTGGAAGCCGAGAGCATAGCGTTTACCGTCTGTAACCACTTCGGCATAGATACTTCTGATTATTCCTTTGGGTATATTGCCGGGTGGAGCAACGGAAAAGATATGAAAGAACTGAAATCTTCCCTTGACACGATCCGCCGGACTGCATCGGAACTTATCACAGGTATAGAGGAACAGCTTAGAGAAATACAGCGTGACCGTGAAATCATGCAGGAACAGGAAAAAGAGAGTCTTTTGCTGATACAGAACAGCGATCTGTCCGAGTACAGCCTTGTAAATGTCCGGGGAATGGATGCAGCGGAGGTTGTGGAGGCCCTGTCTGCCATGAATGACAATGACAGGCTGAATATTGTCGCATACCTGGAGAGCAGGGGCGCATGGACTACGGAGATTGCCAATCAGGATACAAAAGAGTTCGGGGAATACCATTTGGATGTCCGGTATAATACTGACACAAACGAAGTCATTGACATAAAGGCGGAAATGGAGCTGAACGAGAGGGCAAAGGAGCCTATTGGTGCGGATGATGTGATTTTGAAAATATCACATTCGCACGGTTTTGAGGTGGAGCGCATTACCAATAAGACACCGGAGGGAGTGCAGGAGATCATGGCTGCGCTTACAAAGCTGGAAGATAAGAACACACAAAATATCCGTGACTGCCTGAAAAGCTGTGGGGCTGACTATATCCCTGTCATTGTGGATGGCGGCAGAAATTCCGGTATGCCGCAGTTTAATGACTTTGAGATTGACCTGGTTAAAAAAGAGATAACCATGATGCGCCACCTTTCCCCGGCAAAGCAGGCGGAGGGCATCATCAACCGGTTAGAGTTTGCCAAGACCGCTTTTTCCGATGATGAGCGCAATCTTATCGTGAATTACGCCTTTAAGCTGAATGACATGGAAAAGACAAGGGAGCTTGCGGAGCGTATCTATTATGAGGAAACGGAAGGAAACCAGGGAGCTGCCCTTGCGGTTATTGACGCACAGGCAGAGATTGACGCACTTCCTGACCCGATGATCGGTTTATGGGAGATGGAGGAATACGGCTATTTGGTGGAGGGAATGCTGCCGCTTGCAAAGGAAACTGCATTAGAATCGTTTGACCGTGACCATAAATCGACACAATGCCCCCCTTGTCTGACAGACAAATTTCTGCTATAATTGCGTTAGTTTTTTTATGCAATTTTTTTAGAAAGAGGGCTTGACAAAAATGATAACTTGTGCCATCCGCAAGCAAGCGGAGCGGTGCTATAACTATATAGCCTCGTAACTTTGTCATGCCCAATTTTATACCGTCAACAGTGGAGCCCTTATGCCCGCAGGGAACTGCGTGGCGGAGAGCGCCTTTTTGCTTTGAACATTGGCGATGTTCTACCTATTTGTCAGGAAAGTAAACACTTATATTTTGATTAGTCGGGAGGAACAGAACATGGTTAACAGACTTTCCTCAAAACCGGAAACCAGTGAAAAACTGAAAGCAAGACAGTATAAGGCGGCAGGTTTAATTTGCCTTTTAGTTGCTGTCGTTATGACCATCATCCGCTTTATATGGGGAGGCGTTATGTTGGGGCACGGGGGAGATTGCGTATCTTTGGGCATGGTTATTTTCTTGGTGCGTAGCCTTGTGTTAATCTTTGGAGTTATAGACCTTATTTCGGCGGCTTACCATTCTATGCTCTGGAACCGAAACGGGCGGAAGTGCATGGATGACGATGATAACAGCTTGTTTTCTGACTGGAAAAGCGGGGAGCGTTCCCCAGTAAAAGTTTCGCTGGCTTTGATAGCCTGCATTATGGTATTGGCGTTGTTGATTGTCGTACAAGGATAAGGAAAATTAGAAAATGGAAAAGCCCATAACCGGGAAAAGCGTTTGCAGGAAATGGATATTTCTTATTTTGGCGGTACTTCTGCTGATTGCTATACTTATACTTTGGCAATATAAAAAGCAAGAAACAGCGTATTCCATTATACAAGCTATCATTGAGGAACTTCCGCATTATCAGAGTGAAATTGAAAGCTGGGGATACGAAGTATCTGTATTGCCCAAAATGACCGGGGAGCCGGATAACGTAGGACTTATGCGTTACTATTGGAAGTCTGCCGGCCCGGTTTTGATACTGGAAGATCAATATGGTGGAATGTACTGCTTTTATGTGGGTTTCGATCAATACATCAGCGAAAGCACTTACATAGAAAACATGATGCTGGCTCCGGTTATTCAATATGCGGAGAAAGAATACGAGGATGTTCTGAAAACAGTTCGCCTGCAAATCTGCAAAGGAGATATAAAGCAGGAACCTCTTTTTGAAAATACGGCGGATGCGGACGCAAAAGACCGCTATGATGTGTCTGTCTGTATTGAGATAACAGCGGAGTCTTTGGCAGACGGGAACGAGGTATCTGTTTTTGGCGGCGGTTTCTTTGAAACGAATTATTGCAGCAATAATTTTGAAGAGTGTCGTTTGTGGAATGGAATAGATCCTACAAGCACGAACAGATATTCCGACCAGAATATTAAGCAGGAATATAGCGCGGCGCAGCTATTGGGATATTACAGACAAGGGCTGGAATTGCAGAGCCGATTGGTAGAATTATGCCATGAAAGGCAGGGCGAAGATGGCAGGTAAAATAAAAGCAGGAATATGTTTTGCCAGTCTTATATGTGCGCTGGCGTTACTGCTTACTTCATGTAATTTCCGTCTCAAATCCGAGCGGGAAGTGGAAAAATATTTAGAAAAGCAGTACGGCCAGGAATTTATGGTGCTTTCGTCTGAGTCTGTCACCGATGATTATTATAATGACGATGTATGGAGGGTAATGGCATATACCGTATCACCCAAAGACGACCCGGAAACACAATTTTTTGTATTCAACACTGTTGAAGGAGAGAGTTTTGGTGTACCAGGCTTTCGTAACGGATTACAGGACACCTATTCACTTGATATTTTCGGCAGAGCATTTGAAATGCGGGCAGCTGAGACGGATGTGGAATATTCTTTCAACTACTTCTATCCCGTGAAGTCATCATCCGTTTACTATTCTCGTTTGTATGTGGACATCGAGCCTGTTTTTTGGGGGAATTTGGAAATGGTGTGTACGGTGTTATCCCAATCAAAAAGTATTATAACATTTTTATCCAGGTTGGGCTGACCGGAATGGAAAGCGGACAGGAAGAAGATTATATGAGCCTTGACCTGGTTAATTTTGAACCGTCTGCTATGGACAGCTACTTTGAAAAGCAGGACAAGCCGACTGTATTTCTTGTGTTGGGAAAGGAAGTTATCGTTGATGATGAACGGTTAGCAACAGCATTATCAAGATTACCGGAATTAAGACGGGAAGTTCTGTTGCTTTATTACTTCGTTGGCTATCGTGATGAAGCAATCGGCAGACTGTACGGACGTTGCAGGAGTACGATAAACCGCAGGAGAAATGTTGCACTGAAACAGTTACGGAAAGAATGGGAGAGATTGAAACATGAGGAATAAAAAGCTGATACCTTTTGAGGTAATTCAAAAAGCTGTTGCCGGAGAGCCGGAAGCGGTAGACGCAGTATTGCGGTATTACACTGCTCACATCAAATATCTGTCTATGTATAAGGGGCATATCAATGACGATACGCAGGACAGGCTAAAGGCAAAACTGGTTGAAGCCATATTGAAATTCCGCTTCGACCGATAGGGAGTAGCAAAGACGGGAAAAGCTGTCAAGGGTAAACTTCGCGCTATGCGCCCTTGACAGCTTTTCCCACCTTTGCTAATGGATAGTCAAGAGGGCGAAATCAGTAGACTGCTTTCGCCCTCGATTTATTATGGGGATTGTTACGCAGTAGAGGTTATTTTGTCCTTGATTTATGCGGCTTTGCGGGTATTGAAATGACGAGGTAAGGGTTTTATATGTCTACCTTCAAAAATGGTGCTCTATTGCGTAACAGAAAAGCAGAGAACCAACCACTAATGAAAGTTACTGTTTCATTAGTGGTTGGTTGTATGAAACTCCACTGAATATGATTAAAAAATATCAATTAAGCCTTTCGCAAACTTCTGCCAAAGTTTTGGCATAATCAAAAGCTCGCCGTTTTACTGTCTTTTTACTTACGAATATACACATTATAGCAATTCCAATAATCATTAGCAAAAAAGCAATATATTCTGGATATGGTTTTAAAAAAATATTTCTAACACTAAAGGAATCAATTATAATTATTTCTCGTATTGCAATTAAAAGATAAATTATAATTGAGATCCATTTGCATCCGTATAAATTTCTCCAATAATTATATTCTTTTAATTCTTGATAAACTCGTGGTTCAACATCTCGGTTTGAGTTTGCATATTTTCTAAGATACGTCATTGATGATGAATACATAATATCACTTTCTTGATCTTCTTCATTAGGATTTAAAGGCAAGTGAATATCACTTATCTTTGCATTCAATACTTTATGATACCTGGTTTTTGTGATGTTATCTATTGTGCAATCAGAATACCTCAATATAATTGTTGTTGGTTTTCCCCCTAACTCATCATACATTTTAGTTTCATAACGCTTACCGCATTCTCTGGCAACTTTAGAAGCTAAAGCTATGAATATCAATAAAACAAAAACATATAAAGAAATATCTAAAAAGTCTTTATAAATAAATCCTTTAAATATGCCTAAAACAATTATCGGGAACATAGCTGTTAAAATAGGCATTACTCTTGCATGAAAAACAAAATCATCAAAGAATTTTATTAACTTATCCATTATTCTCCCAATCCTCTACATAACTGTCAAAATTTAATTTTGTAATAGAAGTCCAACCTTCCCGCTCAGGCATATTTCTATGATGATGAATAATTTTTCCGTTATTTTTATAAACTTTTACACCTCTTCTGACAAAAGCATTTACGACCATTTGTAACGGGTGATCTGAATTTTTTCCTGCGGATACAAAAGCTGTTTTTCCTGTTGTAGTTTCTTCATCAACAATTTCTCCTACCATGCGATTAAGTATAGATGGGCTAATATTACGTCTTCCGCCATGATGTGGTATTTGAAGAAACATAACATTATCAATAATAGGAAATTCTATATCTTCTGAATATGTAATTGCTAAATCCAATCCTCTAATTCCGACATCTCCTGTTAACAAAAAACTTTCTTCTTCCATATTCCCTAAAATTACAATACTCATTTCATTTTCAGAGGTAGTTTCTACGCCTTCCCGTAACTTTTCTTCGTTCCAACTTTCAAACAAATTTTTGATATAATTACCAATTTTTTTGAAAACACCTTTAACAAATGAAGCATTTTCCACCGCTACTAATGGTGTTTTATCTGATTCTACCAACAAATCTAAATAGAAATCTTTTGTTGGTGACATAACGATTAATTTATCTTCAATTATTTTGCCTTGAAAAGTTTCAATTATTTTTATCCCCTTTTCATTTGCTATATCTTCTAATTCCGATACATATTTATATTTTTCTTTCAGCCTACGTTGTAAGCTATCTTTGGTAATCCTTCCATCGGAAACTTTGTCAAAAACATCATCTACATATAGCCATGGTCTATTCATATATAAAGCGTTAACTTTAAAATTATTTAAAATAGTTTTCAAACCTGAAGCATGATCCAAATCGGAATGAGAACAGATTACAAAATCTATAACTTTATTGGTTTCGTTTTTATCAAAATAGTATTGATTTAAATGCTCTTGTAATTTTTCGCCATATGCCTGTATACCCCCATCATATACTCCTATTTTATAATTTCCATTTTCATCCTTCCAACGAAATGCAATAGCATCTGAATCCTTACTCTCTTCATCAATCCCTATAAAATCAATTTCGTATGCCATAAAATACCTCCCACAATTATTAGCACTCAATTTAAATGAGTGCTAATAATATAATATATATTGTTTTACTTGTCAATATAAAGCATTTAATTGTATTGAAGATGTATTGAAGAAATGCTAACAAGGGAAAATATGTAACAGAAAAGCAGAGAACGACCACTAATGAAAGTGATATGTTCTCTGCCTTTGTTCGCACCCTGTTTGTCAGCGTTGATGATAAGTTGTTTTGAATACTTCCTTATCAACGTAAAATCAAGGGTTTCCACTGTTTTTGTCTAAGGTTGAAAATGCGGTGACGGAGCGAAGGCAGCTTGCTTTTGGCTCTGAAAAGAGGAAAGAAGCGCAGCTTGGCACTATATTAACATAAGGCTTCATACCGGATGCAGGACGTTCCATAGTATCCTTTTAAAACCATGGCGGGAATCCAGCTGAACGCTTCGTGGAGGTGGAGAATACAGGAAGGGGAAGAAGTAATCTGCTTTTATCTGGGGGTGGCTATACGGGAATGGCGCCTCCGGTGAAAGAGCTGGAAGAATTCAAACGGATTACCTGGGAACCGGGGGGAGAAGCGGACGATCTGCTTCCGTCGTCAGGCAGATTGTAATTTGAACGCTCGTGCGAAAATTGTCGAAAAAGCACATGTTATGATTGACAAGCCACTTGTCATCTGATACAATTTTTACATATGGTGTGTAGTAGTTTGTTTGTTTTTAGTATATATGGAGGTTCCTTTGACCTGGAACACAAATGAAAGCGAGGTACATAGTATGTTTAAGCATGATGGAGAAGGCGCGATTGTATGGTTCATTTTTGGAGCAGTAATTGTATGTCTCATTGTCTATTTGGTTGTTCTTCTGGCAACGATTATTTTTGGTGCTGCAGCAGCTGGCGGTACGCTTTACGGTGGTGGTTATGCAATAAAGAATTATGCTTTGTCGTTCAAGGAAAATGTTATTGACAACAACAGAGCATCTGTGATGGCCGCATAATTTTTGACTGTGAGGAGGAAAGATAATGGCTTCAGCACTACAGCCGGCCAAGAAAAGTTATTTTTTTGGCAAAGGGTATATAGATGTCGGAAATACAATAAAAGGTGCATGGCAAAGAAACTTTTACTCTATTGGTAAGTTTAAAGATAACATTTCAAGTGCCAAATATAGCGGTAAGGGCGGTTTCACGTTCATGCTGATATTGAATGTTCTTGCCATGATTGCAGTGATTGTTTTTGGATCGATTATTACTGCAGTAGTGAGCATTATTAATATTGCCGTTGTCTTGGCGATGATGGTGGCTGTGTATATTGGGTTTTCAATTATCTGGTTGACAGACAGGATTTATCTTATGAGAAAGAGAATCTTCACTGCTTGCCATGAGTGTAAAGTAAAATCGCTTATTCCCACGTATATCTGTCCGAAGTGTGGAGCCAGGCATACAAATCTGACACCGGGAGTATATGGGATTTTACATCGAACCTGTGTCGGTGACACTCCTGGATCATATTGCGGTGAAGTGTTGCCGACAACCTTTTTTAATGGAAGAAGGGATTTGGAGGCGATTTGCCCAAGTTGTTCGACACCGTTGGCGGATAGAGAGTCAGTTCCAATTTGTATTCCAATTGTAGGTGGCCGTTCAGTGGGTAAAACTGCGTTTATCACAGCTTTTTCAAAAGAGTTTATTGATAAAGTCGCCCCTTCTAAATCTTGGGAAACCGAATTCTATAATGAGACAAAGGCCCATATTTTCAAGGAGATAGAGCAGGATTATCTTACTGGAAGGACAAGAATGACTGACAGGCCCCAGGATATCAATAAGGCCAGTTCTGTGTCGTTTAGTTTTTTTGTGAAAGGAACTCCATTTTCCCCGGAACGGCTTGTACATGTTTATGATATCGCAGGTGAGGTGTTTACTGACAACAGCGAAAATGAGATACAAAAGCAGTATGAATATTGCCAGGGTATTGTTCTTATGATAGATCCGTTTGCGATTCCGGTTGTCAGACATCGCTGTGAGGACAAGCTGACACCTGAAGATATCGCTGGAATCGGCAAGGCGGATATCAATGGGATAGTTGATTCATTCCTGAACAAGCTCCGTGAAGTTACAGGATTGAGCGATAATAAAATGTCATCCGTTCCGTTAGCGGTGGTGATAGGGAAGATAGATTCGGCCGGTTTGATTGCGGAGATAGGAGACAGTGCTGTTCGCTCAAAAATGGCATCTGACCCTGAAAGGTTTAATGATTATTATGACACGCAGGATTATCTGTGCCGCAGGTTTTTATATGAGAATGGTATGGAGAGTTTCCTGAATAATGTCGACTTGAAGTTCAAGGAGAATAGATTTTTTGCCTGCTCTGCCATAGGACATACCCGTGACCATGGACAATATAATCCACAGGGAGTCATGGCACCCATGCAATGGCTGTTCGGAAAAGCCGACCCTAAAATGGCACAAGTATGGAATGATTTTAAGTTTAATAAAAAAGTAACAAAAATGGAAGAAAATATGACTGCTTAGGAGGAATCAGTATGGCTGAGCTGCAGGTGCCAGAGTGGCAGGACAGTGCGATTGACACAAATAAGGATAATGAAAAAGAGGCTGATAATCAGCATTTGGTCACGGAGGAAGAAGAGAAGTTCTCGGCAGGTGATGAACCTGCGGAAGAAGCCGAAGAAGAAAATGACAGCGGTACGCAGGAGGAAGAGATTCCGGTTAAGGAAAACAGCGCACCTGAATCAGGTCAGGATGATGAGGCGGCAGTGTTTAAGGCTTTATCTGAATTAGGCGAGAAGATGGATCAGATGAACCGGCTTTTTGTGCAGAAAATTCAGCATACCGCACATGAGGAGACGATTGTCAACCAAATGCATGCTGAATTACAGAGGTATAAAGATGACATGTATGCTCAGCTGGTGAGGCCAATTCTTTTGGATATCATTGAAATCAGAGACAGCATAAGACGTGTCAGTGAAAGCTTTGCATCGAAAGCAGAAGAGGAAAGAGTTGTTCCGCTGAAGACATTTTCGGATTATACATTTGACATTCAGGACATTTTGGAAAAGAACAATATAATAATATATGACAGCAAAGAGGGCGACAGTTTCAATCCATTGAAACAGAGAGCGATAAAAAAAGTTACCACTCCTGTTGAAGAATTGCGTGGGAAAGTTGCAGAAAGCCTCAGCAGCGGTTATGAGTATATGGGTAAAACAATTTCACCGGAAAAGGTTGTAGTGTATGTGTACCAAAAATCTGAAAGTACGGAGGGAGAAAACTAAAAATGGCAAAGTATGTATTTGGTATTGATCTTGGAACCACATATTCCTGTATCGCATACGTGGATAAAACAGGCAGGTCTACAGTGGTACACAATGCAGAGGGGACAAATACCACTCCTTCGGTTGTTAATTTCGCAAGTCCGAATCAAGTCGTAGTGGGACAGGTGGCAAAGGAAAATGCCGTCATAGACCCTGACAACACGATTTCTTTGGTGAAGACTTTGATGGGAAAGTCTGATTTCGCCATAAATTACAATGGTGAAGACAAATCCCCTGAAGAGGTTTCCGCATACATACTTAGAAAGGTAGCGGAGGATGCGGGAAAACAGATAGATGCAGAGGTTAAGGATGTCGTCATAACCTGTCCGGCCTATTTTGGTACTGCCGAAAGAACGGCGACGAAAAATGCGGGAATAATAGCGGGACTGAATGTTTTAGAGATTATCAGCGAGCCTACAGCGGCAGCTTTGTACTATGGATGTGCCAAGGAGCAGGATGAAAAAACAATTCTTGTTTTTGACCTGGGTGGGGGAACCTTTGATGTGACTGTTATGAGCATTAGTTCGGAGAAAATCGAGGTTGTCTGTTCGGACGGCAACCACGAGCTTGGCGGCAAACACTGGGATGAGGCGGTAATGCGCTATCTTGCGGAAGAGTTTATTGCGCAAACAGGATTTGACGGTGAGTTTGATGAATATGCGCAGCAGGATATGAGACTTAAAGCCGAGAAGGCAAAGCAACAATTGTCTTCGCGGGAAGAAGTGCCGGTTATGCTTGATGCTGCTGGTTTGAGAGCGCGAATCAGCTTGTCCAGAGAAAAATTTGATGAAATCACTTCAACACTGTTACGGGAGGCGATCGATAAGACGGATGCCGCTATCGCGGTTGCTAAGGAGAAAGGCTATGGTATCAATGAAATATTGTTGGTAGGCGGATCCACTAGAATGCCGCAAGTTACAAAGGCATTGGTTGACAAGTATGGTATGGAACCCAAAATACTGGAACCAGATGAAGCTGTCGCAAAGGGAGCCGCTATCCATGCAGTTAATGTCTATGTGAATAATCAGAAGAGTCTGGAACCTGGAGAGAGCGGAGAGACGACGGTGACAGTCGGAGGTACTACCAGGGAAATCAACGCTGATGATTATAAGGAGGAGCTTGCCGTTCAGCCTGAGATGATGAGCATTGGAGGCAGAACACAAAAGGTTGTAGTTGCAACAACGAAGAGTTTTGCTATCGAAGTGCTGGTGAATGATATACCTAAGTGCTGCAATATGATCATAAAGAATCAGGCAATGCCTGACGGTTCAATTTCCGTATCCAAGATTTTTGGGACGCATGATGCGAATCAACAGAATGTCGAACTTGTTGTTTATGAAAGTGATTTTATGGAAGAATCATTTGATATAGATCCCGACTTTGTATTAGGCACAGCCACATTGGAATTGCCGGGCAACCTTCCGGCAGGAGCTCCCATTGAGATTACCTTTACTTTGAATACGGAGGGAATTTTGGAGGTAAGCGGAGTCGATAAAACAACTAAACGTGAGGTTCACGCTACCATGCAGTCTAAAGGTATTATGGCTGAAGAAAAGGTCGATGAACTGAAAGAAAAATCAAAGCGAATGGTTGTCATGTAATACACTATAAAGATCCGCTATATGTCCATAAGATGTATAGCGGGTCTATGCTTTTAGGGAGAGAAACGACGAATGGGGATTAGTGTAGGAATTGATCTTGGAACTACATTTAGTGCAGTTGCGAGAATAAATAAAGAGACCGGGAAGCCGGAAGTGATAAAAAACAGTTTTGACAGTCCTATAACGCCTTCTGTGCTGTGCTTTGAACCAAGTGGAAAGGTTCTGTTTGGCGAGGATGCAAAGGGAATGCAAGCAATGGGCGATACCAATGCCATTGCTTTTTTTAAGAGAAATATGGGCAATAATCAGTTTTGTGTGGAATTTTTTGGAAAATCATATTCAGCCACTGATCTATCTGCGATTCTGCTTAAAAATCTTGTGAAAGAGGCTGAACAATCGTGCGGCGATAAGATCGATTCGGCTGTAATAACAGTTCCGGCATATTTTACGCATAAGGAACGTCAAGCCACTATCGAAGCCGGAGAAAAGGCCGGTTTGAAGGTTATAGCAATTATTAATGAACCGACTGCAGCTGCTTTTGCATATGGCCTGAACGAAAAATCCGGGGAACAGACGGTTCTTATATATGATTTGGGCGGGGGGACATTTGATGTTACCATTGCCGGAATCAATAAGGATGCGATAAGAATCCTCGGCAGTGATGGTAATCATGAACTTGGCGGCAAGGACTGGGATGATTGTATCGCCCGGTACCTTGCCCGACAGTTTCTTGAAGAATATGGCGTTGATTTGAGTGAAGACGATGAGATGGTTGCATCGCTGCTTGTTATTGCAGAATCCGTAAAAAAACAATTGACATCCAAAGATGAGGTCAATGTTCCGATAATATACAAGAATATCAGGGGAAATATTACGATTACTGAGGCTTTATTTGAAGATATTTCCGGTTTTCTGATTGGGGCAACAAAAGATCTTACAAATGGGCTTATTGAGTCGATTGGGTTAACTTGGGCTGATATTACAGGTGCGATTCTGGTGGGTGGCTCTACCAGAATGCGTATGATTCATAACTATGTCAGGGATATGTCCGGCAAAGATCCGCTTTCAGGGGTAAATGTCGACGAGGCGGTTGCTCTGGGAGCGGCAATAAGAGCGAATATTGACGATAGCGGAAAAAGCATTTCCGATGGCATTATGGGAATGCTGGGAGCTAAAAAGCAGGTTGCCGTAATAGGCGCTAAGGCAGTATCGGATGTCACAGCCCATGCTCTGGGCATGATTGCTGAAAGCGAGGACGGCGAAAAATACATAAATAGTGTAATCATTCCTAAAAACACTGCCATTCCGGCTGAGAGGAAAAGAGCCTATTATTTCAGGACCAGGGTTAAGGACAATGAACTTGAGGTCTATGTGCTTCAGGGAGCCTATGAAAAACCTTTAGACAATATCATCATAGATAAATATATAATTACTAAAATTGAAAGGGTAGACAGGAATCCGTCAATTATTGAAATCTCATATAAGTATAATTCAAATGGGGTTATAGATGTAAGTGCCATTCAGACAGAAACCGGAAAAAAGCTGCCAATAAGGATAGAAAAGGTTCCTGAAGACATGAGTTGGACGGACGGCTCACCGAAAGATCGGGCCGCTGCGGAGGCTCCGGTTGAGACAGAGGTGATTCTTGCAGTTGATTTGTCTGGAAGCATGAATGGAGTCCCTGTAAAGAGAGCGCAGGATGCGATGATTGAGTTTGTGAACCAGATGGATTCTAAAATCGCAAAGATTGGATTGTTGTCATTCGCAGATAGGACAAAAATGGTCATAAAACCGACTGACAATTTCAAACAAGTTATATATAAAATTAATTCCATTAATGTCGGTGATGTCGGAATAGGCAATGACGCAGAGCCGTTTACAGAGGCTTTGTCGATGCTGCAGGTCAGCCGTTTTGGCAAGAAAAAGGAAAAGAACCGCTATCTTGTCATTTTGACTGACGGCGTTTGGAATGATCCGGGATATGCGATTAAACAGGCCCGAAGATGCCACAGTGATGGCATTGAAGTTATGGCATTGGGCTTTGGCGGAGCGAATTACGGTTTCTTAAAGCAGATAGCTTCAACGGATGAGTTTGCGTCACTTACAAGTCTTTCGGATTTGACAGGCTCCTTTTCTAAGATTGCCCAGGCAATCGGGGATAGTGCGCCAGGTTCCAGTCGAAAAATAATGTGACGAAGGAGATGAGGAAATGACGGAGAATTGGTACATTGTACTTGGACTGGAATTCGATCCTAATCCGATTAATGATGAAACGGTAATAGCGGATAAGATTGAGGAAAAGAGAAAGTTCTGGTCAGGTAAGGCGAACGATTTTAATCATGGAGCAGAATACAGAAAGTATTCCCAGATGCTTCCGGAAATAAAGAAAGATATGATCGGCGATGCCAATATCAGAGCCGAGCTGATCAGGGATGCCTGTGAAAAGACCTATGGTCCGATTGACAGGACGCTGAAGATGATCAGGAAGACGGAGATACCACAGGACACAATTGACAAGATTGCGGCAAAGCAGAAGGTGAATGTGGAAGTTGTCAAGCGCAGAGCTGCTGCGCTTGGGATAAAAATCGGTGCGTCCAAGGGTGAAGACTATCAGGCCACATATGAAAAATATTATAAAACCAAGCCGCAGAACGCTGATAAATTCAATGGAATGAATGCCTTTCTGAAGAGCTTTAATGTCACGAATTTATATGAGTTTCTGTATGCAGGAACAAACGTCAAAAACCCTGGAAATCTTCCATGTGATGCCCTGAAACAAAGGGCGAAGGAAAAGAAGGCGAAAGAGTTTTACAAGAACGACAGTATAAGCGGGTCTGGTTCTAAACTATGCGGGCAATGTGAGGAGTGCTTTAAGGATGATTCTTCTAAACAGACTTATGACAGATATTTAGAGTATAACAGAAGAAAAGCAAAACTTGATGATGTGAAGAACGCTTATGATCTGTTGGGAGAACTGACACAGGATAGCTACTCAAATTTCATAGGGCAACTTACGGAGATTTTTAAGAACAGGAAAGAGGCAGAGAATCTTTTGGTTGCTTTTTGTAAGGTTGAGAAGATTCCCGTACCATCCTCGTTGACGCCGTCCGGGCAGACAAACGCCAACATAAAAGTGTGTCGATGCGGGTGCATGAATGATGTATCGGATGGCCGAAAGGTATGTAAAGCTTGTGGACTTGAATTACAGATCAAGTGTCCAAAATGTGGAACTGTAAATGATGCGAATATCAATGTATGTAAATGCGGGTTTAGATTTGAGAATATAGATAAGGCCGTATCGCTTTGCGAGCTGGCATCCGATGCATTGGAATCAATGGATTTTATGGTAGCGGATGCACACCTGACTGATGCCGAGAAATATTGGCCGGGAAGCGAGAGGGTTTTAGAAGTTAGAATAAAATTAAAAGAACGAAGGGAACGTGTTGGCGGCGCAGTTGACCAGATGAGAAAGGCATGCCGGGAGAAGCGATATTACGAAGCAAAGAAACAGTTTGAAAGTATTAAAAAGCTCGCCCCCGGTTATTCTGAACCCTCTCTTGAAGAAGAAATATCCGATGCAATAGAAACAGCTGAAAAATATAAAAAATCAGCCCAATCAGCAAAAAATGAGTCCGAAATAGTCGAGGCATGTGCAAAAGCGTATGAAGCCTGCAACGATTGCCCCGGAGTCAAAGAAATCATTTCCAAGTACCCGCCGGTTGCCCCGACTAATTTTGTGATTTCCACGGATTCCGCTGCGAAAGTAAATGCCCTTAGTTGGACGAAGAGTACTACGTCAGGTTTGCTTTATTATTCTGTTGTCAGAAAAGAGGGCGCTATTCCTATCAGTGTACAAGATGGTTTTCTTGTGGGCAGGGTTAGTATGTGCAGCATTAATGACAGAAACATCAAACCGGGAACGCAATACTTTTATGCGGTATTTGCAGAAAGGGCGGGAATCTACTCAGATGCTCTGATATATAAAAACGCCGTAAGCAATCTTTTCGAGATATCAGATGTGAAAGTTGCGGCAGGCGACAAGTTGATTCGGCTGACTTGGGAACCTGTTGCCGATAATGCCTGTGTGGAGATTGAGCAGACAGATTCGACCGGGAAAAAAACAAAGCTTGTCTGCAACAGCCGCGATAATTTTGTAGACACCGGATTGGTGAATGACCGCGAATACCATTACAGATTGTACCTGACGTATACGATAGGCGCAAAGAAAGTGAGTACTTCTGGCGTCAACATTACCGGGAGTCCTACCAGGCCGCCGCTTCCGATTGAGAAACTAATTGTCAAGCCGGTTCAGGGGAATGATTTCCAGATTGAATGGGAAAACCCGGAAAGCGGAGAGGTTCGGTTTTTCTGTTCTGCCCAAAAGCCTGATTGGCTGAGTGGAGATCTTGTTCCGGTATCCGACATTGAGTCGAAAATGAAGGGACTGATTGTTAATGAGACATCGAAAAACCAGGGAATATTCAAATACGAAGGCGAGGAGCTGATTTATATCCTGGCGGTTGTTGTCAAGGCAGGGTCTGCGGTTATAGGTGCAATTGCCCGTGTGAGCAAGGGCGGAGCAGTAAAAATCAACAGTGTTGGTCTGGTCAACGGCAAAATAATGATTACGCTAGATTGTCCAAGGAATTGTACCGGATTTGTCGTTTTATACAGACATGATCAGTTTCCTGATGATATATCTGATGTCAATACGACGCGAAAATATATTCCGCTGAAGCAGTACAAATATGATGGGGGATTGGTAATCGATTCAAACGAATCGGAGAACTATTATTTCTCTGTTTTCGCAGAGTTTAAGAGAGATGGAGAAAGCGACTATTCTGCAGGAACTGATTACCTGTTTTCAAATGTTGCGAAAGCGATTATTACATACGCCATCCATGTGAACAAAAAAATTTTTGGCAAGGGAACTATTGATATTACATTTGAATGCAAAGATAAAAAATATATACTTCCCGACATAGACATAATTTCCGCGCAGGACAGAGCGCCCATGTTTAAAAAAACAGGCAAATTATTCTACCAAATTCCGGAGCAGGAGGCTTCAGGAAGTGTCCAGGTCAGCATTCCCCTTGAAAAGGGGCTTGCCAGAGAAACCTATATTAAACCGTTTCTCAAAGATGAGAATATGGCAGGAAGATATGTGTTAAAGGTAAAATTAGGATCGGATCATAAGATCAGTTAAGGAGAAAACCATGGCATTGAAATCAACATTCATTTGTCCTTTTTGTTTTGAACAGCACAAGATTCAGGATGTACAGTTCAGATGTACGAATAGACGGTGCAAAGATGTCCCGGATGTAGAAATTACACGATATGAGAATGGTGACATATCAATACCTAAAATGGGGAAGACTGCTTTTAAGAATCCGGCCAGGGGCTTATCTATCCCGAAATCAGCCAAATGTCCGGAATGTGAAAGCGCTACATACGCGAGGGTTTGTCCGTCATGTCATAACAAACTGCCGGAATCTACTTTGCTTGGAAAGGATATGATTATTTCTGTAGTCGGTTCGCGTGATACGGGAAAAAGTCATTTTGTCGGTGTCATCATCAACGAATTGATAGAGAGAATATCTGTTAAATTTGGTGGAGCCATGGAAGGGTTTGACGATACGATGGCGCGCTATAAGGCTGGGGCATATCAGAAGCTGTATCTGGATATGCAAAAGCTTGACTTGACAAAAAGTTCCGTCCAGGATGTAAACAATGGTGCGTATCGTCCGCTTATTTTTACATTGAAGCTGAAGCATAAGGCTTTTATGAGAGAACAGATAGAAAGCTTTACGCTTGTTTTCTTTGATACGGCGGGTGAGGATTTAAACGATGAGGACACGATGAGTACAGTGAATAAATATATCTGTAAGTCTGCCGGCATAATCTTTTTGTTGGATCCCATGCAGATTCCCACGGTTAGGAACCAGTTGAAGGATGATATTGTAGCACGCGCTTCTTCAGTTGATTGGAAACAGGCTACAGAACCTGCCGACATTATGACACGAGTATCCACGCTCATACGTAATGACAGACAGATGAAAGCAGAGCAGAAAATTGATATTCCGGTAGCGGCGGTGTTCTCAAAGTTTGATGTAATAGCCCATTTGATTCCCGAAGGCAGCACGATTTTGGAAACGAGTCCGCATTGCTCAGAGAAAGTGTTTGATATGTCCGATTGGCATAATGTTGATAGTGAAATCAGGAGTTTACTGACTGAATGGGGAGCTGAAGCATTCATGGCCCAGGTGGATGTTAATTATACGAATCATTCGTATTTTGCGGTATCCGCTTTGGGTATGGGCAATAACCCCAAAGAAGATAGAAAGATTGATAAACCAAGGCCGCATCGAATTGAAGATCCATTGCTTTGGATTTTGAAGGAAAATGGTGTTATTAAGCCGAGCAAATAGTTATCGGAGGTGAAACAATGGCAAAGCATCAAATAATTTACACATCATGTATGAGAGGAATTGATGGAGTAAATGACGGACAGCAAGTTTTCTCCTATGATGAGTCCTTTTCTGACAGTAAAACTGAAGATGTAAAAGCACTTTTTACATATCAGGTTCCATCGCTGCCGGCTGGAACGCTAATGTCTGAAGAAATTGCAAAAACCATGCCAGCTTCTTTCATGTACAGGCTTCTTAGAAATGGCAGTGTTGCCGTAACGCTTAATACTTATTTGGGCAGAGATTATATGGGGAGTGCAGGTAGGTTTGGGAATCATCTGAGCCATTCTATAGTTTGCGATTTCAGCGAACTGAATGTTTATCCCAGTGAAATGTATGCAAGTACTGCATTGAGGAATTGCATGGAATTTGAAGAGGTAAATAACCCCAATCCTCCTGCGCACTTACCGACACCGGAGATGACGAAAGGCTATGTTGTAGATTCAGAATCGATAATAGAATTTCTTGGCATTGGAGACAATCTGGAATATTACAAAAAGATGGTTGCCGCAATGTTGAGATTCCCTACAGAAAAAAGAAGAGTTGTCATCTGTGATGAAACGGAAAATGTAATAAAGTGGATAGCAGCACTTCATTACACGATGCCGCTTGATATGGCAAAGAAAGTTAATTTTACCACATATGAATATGATCCAGAACTTTCATCAGCACAGATTTGTGGGGTCATTGCCGAGGGAAGCCGATACAATGCGGCCGCTTATGTGGTTTCGAACAGACATTACGTTTTTGACTTTTTGAACAATCAGTTCAGCAAAATAGAGACTGAAAGTGTGTTTATGGATTTTCTTGATACTGCGTTCAGTTTCTCGTATGAAAGTTTAACGGAGTTCCATGATTTTGTCATTGCAAAGACCACATATAGAGAATGCGGGCAGGGATACTATGCGGCATATTATCTATATAATCTTCTGACTCAAGGAATTGCTGACATTACGAGGGATGAGTTTGAAGAGGTTATGGATTTTGCATCTGAATTTTTGGCAGATAATACCCAAAAGGAGCTTATGGAGAGGCTTATCTGTGAAACTGAAAACATCAATCGACTTGACAATGAATACGCGCTGATTGTCCTTGGATTCATGCTTAAATCCATCCGCATCCTGAACATGGATCGACAGAACGACATCAAACAAATGATTGTCGACCGTCTGATATTGTCATTATCCACAGAGGGAATGAGCGAAGATTTATTTGTTCCGCTGTATGACAGTATTGACAAAATGGCTCGAGAAGTCAGGCTGAGCATCCCGGCAGAATTGATGGTAGAGCGAAATAGAGACTCACTTTTGGGCGTTTTGGAGCATTATGTGGAAGCGTGGAAAGTCCTGTTTATTGTGCGCATGATTAGTGAGTATGTAAAGGATACGTGCCTTGCCGTAGACCAACTCTATCCTGATTGCGCTATCGGTAAGATCTATTTTGGAATAGTGCGATTGATGTATTCCTCCGGCAGACAGAACGGATATGAAATCGTAGAGTATATACTTGCAAGCTTTCAGGATAATGCAGTATACTATGTGAATATGGCCCTGAATATGGAAGGTTTCCTTAAGGATTTGGAATTAAAGGATTCAGACATAACACACCTTTGGGAGTATTTCTATGACATGATGGTATTGATGGATATGTCTTCTATAGAAGCTGTCAACAAGATTCTTCGGGAATATGACAGATTCGATGAGATGTACCGATTGTATGACAAACAAATAAGAGGAAAGGCATCTTTTGAGGAAACAAGAGACTTTTTCGCGGAGTATTGGAGCAAATGGTTTGTTAAGGATCCTGAATACGGAAGAGCTTATGCGGCACATGCGTTAGAAGAGTATGAGTCATTATATAGACATAGGACGAATGGTCTTTCTGATAAGGAACTTTTCACTTACGCGGTAGAAATACTTCATTTGGCTATGGGAATGCAAATCAAGGAAGACTACGTGGATGCGCTTTGTCAGGCAATATGCCAGTTCATGCCATTGGAAAAACCCAATGCAGAAAACTTGAGATTGATAAAGGACATATACAAGTATCAGACGGAGACTATGAAACGACCGATTGGCGGGAGTCTGTTGCTTTTTTGGATCGCTCTGCAGTTTGGTAAAATTACCAAAAAAGTAGATATTATTCCAACGGCACAAAGCATAAAAAGTGTTGAACCAGAACAGGATGGCGCTAGGTTTGAGTGCATGACTGATGGGAAGATTAAAGATTATTTTGAGTGGGCATTTGATTCTGTTAATAATTTTAGCTTACTATCAGATGATTATGCGGCAATATACGATCTGTTTATCTTTGACAGGCAGACGCAGAAACTATTTATGGAATACTGGTGTAAGATGAGCTATAAAAAGAGCAAGGGTGATAAGGACTATGCGGATTTCGCTGAGTTTTTGACATTTATGTTTGGAATAGGCAGTCTTGATGACCAGGATATGGTGGGAAAATATCTGTGCAAATTGAGCAGGCAGAAGCTTGAGAATCTGGACATCGAGATGAGAGACATATTTCGGCGGGACAGAAAGGCGGCGCATGCCTGGAAAAATATTAAAGATATTGCAGGCAGCACAAATCCATTGTTCAATAATCTTTCCGGGTTGTTTAAGAAAAAGTGATGTCTGATTGAGAGGAAATTAAACGTATGGCTGATTTTTCTGTCTCTTCGGAAATGAAGAATAATGTGGAAGAATTAATGGCAAAAGGGATGGAACTTGTTGATCTCTTTGTCAATAAAAACTACATGATTGATATCGATAAGTGCCTCCCGATCCCTTTGGAGGAAAATGAAAAAACATTTTCCGTAATGTCTCTATTTCGGATTGATAAGATAGTTTATGATTTGAAGGAGAATATAAACGATAAGCTGGTAAGCGTTTACAGTGCACTGTCAAATTTTGGGAGTTCAGCGCTACTGGTCATTTCCAGCGATGAGACGGGGGTTAGCTTTTATCTGGGGACACGTGATGCAAATAGCCCGGAGGTGGCGAAAGCGATTCTCAAAAAAAGCCTGAAAGGCAATTTCCCGGGGATTTATATCCGAGAGAAAAATGCGGTTGAAATAGAAACGTTTTTCGAGGAGAAGATACCGACAGAGTATTCACACATGGCTGTAACATCTGTATCTATTGTGCCGGGCATGAGGGATGAAGAGGATAAAGACAGATTCGTTCAGGGAATTGAAAAGTTTATAGATTCTATGGCAGGCGAGACATATATGGCAGTTTTTGTCGCTTCACCTCTGCATAAAGAGGAGCTGGAAGACAAAAAGCGTGGATATGAAGAACTGTATTCAGCATTATCACAATGTTCGCAGATTGTAATGACTTATGGCGAAAATGAAAGTGACTCTGTAGCGGTAGGTATCAGCAAAGGTTTCTCCAAGTCTGTAAATGACGGAATAAGCGATACCACCGGCAAGAACAGGGGTATTAATAGAAGCAGGGGTCGTTCTCACAATCATGGGTTTAATATCGGATTGTTTGGTACAGGTTTTAATATGGGTGGAGGGACTACATCTTCGCGGGGAAGTTATGACGGTACATCGGAAAGCCATACAGAGAATTATTCCGAAACGAAATCCACCAGCGATACCAAAACAGATACGAAAACAAGCACCAGAGGGACATCTGCCAGCATTCAGCTGACAAGGCATAATAAAGCAGTTGAAGAATTACTGAAAAAGATTGAGGAACAACTTGAAAGGATAAAGAGTTGTGAGTCATATGGATTGTGGGACAGCGCGTGCTATTTTATTGCCGACAAGGAAGAAATAGCGATTGTTGCAGCAAATACATATAAGGCGTTGGTGGCCGGAGAAAAAACAAGCGTAGAGAATTCATTTGTAAATATATGGGACAGTGAGTTTGAGCATCATGAAAAATCTTTAAGGATAATGGAGTATCTTCGATATGGCCTTCATCCGAGGTTTATTTATGATGTTTCACATGCCGGAGCGGACTATGAGAGTCAGGAAATAACAGCGGCGTCATTGGTTAGCGGACTGGAGCTTCCAATCCTGATGGGATTGCCGCATAAATCTGTCAGCGGCGTGGCATCAATAGAATCAGCGGTATTTGGCCGTAATGTCTTTAGAAAAGATGTGAGTGAGCCTGAAAAGATTATCGATCTTGGATCGATTTATCACATGGGAGAGGTTTTTGCCAGCAATCGGGTTCGACTCAATTTGGAGACATTGACATCACATTGCTTTATAACAGGTTCTACAGGCGCAGGAAAGTCAAATACAACATATAAGTTGATTGAGGAAGCTGCCAAATCAGGTAATGATGTTAAATTTCTGGTTATTGAGCCGGCTAAGGGAGAATATAAACTTGCATTCGGTAAAATGCCCGAATTGAACATTTTTACGACGAATCCGAGGTTTTATTCGATGCTGTGTATAAACCCGTTTGAATTTGACGCAGAGATTCATGTGCTGGAACATCTTGACAGGCTTATCGAAATATTCAGTGCATGTTGGCCCTTATACGCGGCCATGCCGGCTGTTTTAAAGTCGTCTTTTGAACGCGCATATATCATGCATGGCTGGGATTTGAACCACTCGATCTATCAGGATCTGGGAAACGGAAAGTTCCCTGATTTTAGGGATGTGGTAGATGTTTTGCCGGTGATTCTGGCGGAGTCTGAGTTTTCAGCTGAAACCAGGGGAAATTATATAGGTTCTCTGGTGACAAGAGTGGAATCGCTGACCAATGGCCTGGTGGGGCAGATTTTTAACGGGGTGGCAATCCCGGATGAAACGCTTTTCAATGAAAACACAATAGTGGATTTAAGCAGGGTCGGATCTGCTGAAACGAAGGCGTTGATTATGGGCGTTTTAGTGCTTAAGCTAAGTGAGTACAGGCAGGCTACATCCAAGGGGACCAATCTTCCTCTCAGGCACATTACAATTTTGGAGGAAGCCCATAATTTATTGAAAAGGACATCTACAGAACAAGGACAGGAGTCAGCTAATGTTCAGGGAAAATCGGTAGAGATGATTGCAAATTCTATAGCGGAGATGAGAACATATGGAGAAGGATTTGTCATTGTCGATCAATCTCCTGCCGCAGTGGATATCTCTGCGATTAAAAATACCAACACGAAGATTGTAATGAGATTGCCGGAAGCATTGGATTGTGAGTCAATAGGTCGTTCAATCGGTTTGAATGATGAACAGATAATGGAGTTGAGCAAGCTGGATAAGGGGGTTGCCGCCATTTTTCAGAACGACTGGTTGGAAGCCGTCCTTACCAAAATCGATAGATGCAGTAATCGATATGAGATAGATACACCTTGCCAGAATGATTTCTCTGCTGAAAAGGAAATGCTATATTTTCTCATGGAAGAATTGATTAAAGAGTCCCAGGAAAGAAAGTATAATCAGGGTTGGCTTATGGACGTAATAAAAGACAATTCCAAAGGAGTCAATAAAACGGTTCGACAAAGAGCAGAGAAGCTGATAGCTGCATTTTGTGATGAATGGAAAAAGGGGAGCCGCAAAAATATTCGTTCAGAGTTAATTATGAGGCTTTTGAATTGCGATGATCTGATGAAGATGTATGAACCGGAATTGCCGCCCGGCATAAAGAAGAGTTCAATGCTTACTGATGAGATTAAAAAAACGGCACTGAACTGGGTCGATAAAGTTTATAAGGGTCTGGACAGATACATGACCTTCCTGGATCCGTTTGTGAAGGACCAGGTGTTTTTGAATATCATTCTTTATCAAATAAAGGAAAACAGAAAATCGGCACAGTATAAGGTGGTTTTGTACTGTGTCAGGAACAGACATCAAAGGTGATTATCAGTGAACGAATATGGTATGGGCTATGGTCTGCTGAATAGAGATGAACAGTTCGCATATGACTTGCTTGAAAGAGCCATGAAGAGCAAAGCAGCATCATGTGATATCTCCGGAGTTAAGAGAAATGTTGATTTGATGAAAGTCCTGTCCTTTGTTTTGGGTGATAATCCGGGAATCATATACTTTAACAGGACAATGATCAGAACACTGAGGGGCATTTTTGGAAAGCAGCTTTCTTTTGTCGGATGCCTGAATAAGAGGAAGGCGGAACAATGCGGCATTCAATTGAAAAATGCTCTGGAAGACGCTGTGTGGGAAATCGACAAGAAAGCAAAGAGCGACAAAGAGATTCTTATGGGCATCTCGGAATACTTGCAGAGGAATGTAAAATATGATATGGATGAATTTAAGAGTTCATCATGCGGAAAAAGTAAGTTTCCAATGTCGCATAACGCTTATGGAGCCCTGGTGAATCATAAGGCTGTGTGCGATGGATTTTCCGGCGCTTATGCATTGATAGCACAGTATTTTGGCATGAGGTGCATGCTTGTCGAGGGGCGGTCATCGTACCACATGTCGTCAAAGATTGAACATGCCTGGAATATCATAGAATATGGAGGGGAGTGCTTTCACATTGATTCCACATGGGATGCCAATACATGCGAGGCGATCGGAACATATTCATATGACTATTTTGGACTTGACGATGACGAGATAGCCGTTGACCATGACTGGGACTGTAACACCACGCCCAAGTGTAATTCTGACAAATTGTCGTATTTTATATCAAATGGTTCATATGCATACAGTGAATCTCAAATAGAGGATATAATTTCCAGACAAATGAAACGGGGGGAAAAGGCTATACGGCTTAAGATTTCCCCGGGAATTGCCTTTGAGGGAGATGGACAAAAACAGCTTGAGAAAGTGATGATGACAGTAGCGACTCGAAACGGTATTTCAGTGCCATATCATTATATATGGCAAGCAACAACAAGATGCTTGATAATAGTATTGGAGTAATTTCATGAAAAGAGAGATACAACCCGCAAAAGTTAGTTACTTTTTTGGAGCCGGATGGGAAGAAATGTGGCTATTCATAAAGAAGTTCTGGGGATTCAACCAAGAAGATATCAAGAAGAGGGCAGAAAAGGTAGAGACAGGGAAAGGCATAATGTCTTTGTCGGGCGCAGGGCGGCTTTTGTCGTGCTTTTCTCTAATATTGTTCGGAACATTGTTTTTTATCTTGATTTCTGCCGCTGTTTCCATAGTTTTGGGTGTGGCATTTCTGGCGGTGTATGTATTGATTTTTGTAATATGGTCTGTTGACAGATTATATTTGATCAGAAAAGGTATTTTTGTGGCATGTCCAAACTGTAAGAACAAGTACCTTATTCCGATTTACATTTGCTCCAGCTGCGGCGTGAAACATACAAAACTTACAACGGGCAGATATGGTATATTCAACAGGACCTGCAATTGCGGACAAAAGATACCATCGCATTTTCTTACACACAGGGAAAGACTGGCAGCAGAGTGCCCTAAATGCGGATTCGCATTAAGCGGAACCGGAAGCAAACCGATATGTATTCCTGTCGTTGGGGGGAGGTCTTCTGGAAAAACGGCTTATATAAATGCGTTTTCTTATGAGTTCATTGAAAAGGTTGCTCCGAGAAATGGTTTGAAGATAAAACATTACAATGAAGAAACGAAAAGGTTTTATGAGCAGGATATCACAAGGGATTATCTTGGCGGAACTACCAGAATGACAAAGACGGAAATGGATATTAGGCAGGCAAGCTCGAAAGCGTTTAGTTTCATTATACACAATGAAAAGTTGAATCCTGATCGATTGATTCAGCTTTATGATGTGGCAGGGGAAAGCTTTGTCAATAATACGGAAAATGAAGAGCAGCTTCAATATACATATTGCCATGGAATCGTTTTTATATTAGATCCGTTGTCTATTCCGATAATTTCCCATTATTTGGATGATGGCGTCGATGAGGTTGATAAATCCAGCGTCGGGACACTGGATGCCAATATCGTTTTGGACGCGTTTATGAATAAACTGAGAGAGATTACCGGCCAATCGTCGACAGTTATATTCAATGTTCCGATTGCCATTGTCATCAGTAAAAGCGATATCAAGACGCTTGACGGTTTTATTGGGGATGATGTTATCTCCAGGTTTATGGTGGAAAACGGGATGGGGATGGAAGCGTACTCTGTTATAGAAGATAGAATATGCAGACAGTTCCTGATGGACAATGGCCTTGCTGGTTTTGTGAGCAATATAGAGTTGAAATTTAAGAACAATCGTTTTTTTAAATGCAGTGCAATCGGGCATACAAGAGAAATAGGCCGATACAATCCTCATGGGATTTTGGATCCGATGGAATGGATTTTCCAAACTGCAGATGCAGGGTTAAAGGCAGTACTGCACGAAAATGAGTATGGTAATGTGATGCGGGGAGAATGATTTATGGAATTCATTATTGGCCTGATATTGATTGGGTTTTTCTTGATGATGGTAATATATGGAGCGATTTTCTTTGTCCTGGCAATGGCTTATGGATACTGGGGACTCTCGATCGGCATGGCTCCTGTGCTTTGGCTGATTATGATGATAGGTGCTATAAATGGATTAGTATGTGCTATCAGAAATGCTTTTAAGGCCGTAAGCGTGATAAGGGCTGAAAAGGGGAAATAACGATTATGGAGTGGGAAACGATTTGGATAAAGATAAAAGAGTTCGTCATATCATTTTATAATTTTGCAATGAATGAGGGCGAAAACAAATTTATGCTTGTAGATATGAATCTTCTTTACGGAAGAAATATTTCAAATGAGATGCGGAACTTTTTTTTCGGGTCATTTGTTATCATGGTCATATTTGCAATACTGGCCTGTGATTCATTTCGGTTTTTTCATCCAATAAATGATATAAGAGAGTGGAAAAGTAAAATATCGATAGTAAAGGTTATTTTCTTTGCAGCAGCGGTATTTTCTTTCCACACGTTTTATAAGATGCTTATCACAATAACAGGAGGCGTACTTGGCTCACAGGCCAGCATAGATGCATTGGCGTGCCTTGGAACCTATATCAATCCCATTTCCGTGATGATATATGCGTATGCCATATCCACAATGACATTTCGAAAAAGGAATATTCAGGCATTATTTCTTGGTTGGACGATTTTTCTGACGCCTGCCGTGATGTCATATAGCACATTTACGCGTGAACATATTATGCTGTATATTGTAGCGGCCTCCTTTGGTATTGCTGGTGCTTTATTGTACAGGAGATACTCTCCCTATTTATGTTATTTTTTCTTGAGTGTTGTTTATTTCATCTGTAAATTATTTATGATTTATTATTCCGAAGAGATACTGCTTCTTACCTCAGAGAATTGGCCGGGGAAAATTGGCCAGTATCTTGCCTGTGTGCAGATGGATATTATTTTGACATTCCTGTTATTGATGATTTTACTTGGCTACAAGGAAATAACGATAGCGAAGGAAGAATTAAATATTAAAAAGGATATTGTATTTTCTTGTATAACAGCCTGCTTTATGGTTTGTGCGATCGTATCGAATCAGGTTGTGGAAGTTAATGCCATACAATTGGAAAAGGAAGAACCAAACTATTATATACAGAGGGAACCTGTGGAGGAAGCTCCAATTGAAAGTGAAGATGAGGGGACAGAGGATATCGAGATTGCGCTGGACAATGAACCAATCATTACCTTTGTGATCACAGTGGATACGGCAAATATTCGATACGGTCCGGGTACGGATTATGATGTTATCATGACTGCGGCAAGAGGAGAAGGCTTTTCCGGTACCGGAGCCGAAGAAATGGCAGATAACGGAAGGGTTTGGTATGAAATATATATTAATAATGAAAACTGCCAGACTGGGTGGGCCAGTTCGGTTGTCATAGAGAAACAGGAAACACTGCCAGTGAATAAACTTGTGGGGGACTGGCATGGCACATATGGAAGCATATTGACATTGGAGGAAAACGGAATATGTTATTACAAAGATGGATATGCTGGTGAGGGTGAAGGGACATGGGAGGTTGATGGACAAGCCATCCTGCATGTGTATTCAGAGACACTTTCATATGAAATATATGCTGTATTGGGGGAAGGCTATGACACTACATCAATGACAGTGCAGGCGGATTCATCATCATGGCGCGATGAGGTGTTTTCAAAACAATAAGATGGAATAATAAGAGAACAAGGCTATTTGACACGGGAGAAAGCGTATGGATTATTCAGATATTGATATGGTTGGTGGCGATGCAGGGGCAGAAGTATCTGAGGCTGAAAGTGAAGATACTGATTTTGGCGATGGCGACGGCGTCAATGAATTTGATGATATATATAATGAGATGGATTCCGGTTATGAACCGCTGGAATACTTTGGGGAATCTGAAGCAACGGGTGTCTCTGGTTCTGACGGACATAAAAGTGGTGAAACTACGGAATCCGACGTTGATGACGAACTTGCCGATTTTGATGATTCGGCAACTCCTGATGGGCTGGAGAATGTGTGGGCAGATACACGTGAAGACGGTACGCGGAATCAATCCGATATGACTACGGAGGAAGGCGTAGAGGATGCTTTGGCGGATTTTGATGATGGCATGGACATAACATATGATGACATACAGGGGGAGCCTGCCGCAGAAGAGGACTGCTCTGGACCAGAAGATAATGGCGATGCAGCCAATGGGAATAACGATGGAACAGCGAGAGGAAACGTGAATGGAATGCAGGAAATTGACCGTTCAGCCATCGATGAACATGATGAGGGAACTGACGCAGAAAAAACGGCGATTTTCGAGAATGTTTCATATCATCAAGGACAGAATGAGATAGGGGCTTTGGGTACCTGCGGTCCCACATCCATTGCAAATTCACTAAACAGAGTCACGGGAACAGCAGATTATACGGAAAATGCAGTCCTTCACAATGCAATGGATAATAATTTGTGCCATAAGAGCGATAATCCGTACTTCTGTGGCGGAACTACGACAAAAGATGTTGTAAGTATTATTGATAACGTAAAAAGCCCTGAAAGCAACATACATACAGAGGTATATGAATATGAGAAGGCATTAAGCACAGACGATCTGGCGAGTCGATTGGACGATTCCGGGACTGTTGCCATGATAGGTGTCGACTCGGCAACTCTTTGGGATCAGAGAGGGGATGTTGCATCTTCGGGATTGTTCCAGCATACGGATGCCCCATCAGACCACTGGATTACGGTTGATAGTCCAATCAGAGATGAAGCGGGAAATGTGATTGGTTTTCATGTAATCGATTCCGGCGGCGGTGTGTCCGAGGTGTCTCGGGAGAAATTTGAGTCTATGTATATGGGGGACGAGAGCCATTCGGTATCAGACCCTACAGCTGTTTTGATTTCCAATTCCAACAGCGAAGTCGATTCAGTTTCCACAAGTGAAGAGACCATGCAAGCCTCAAACTACAAAGGAAGTGCAATGGAATCTGACGGAGGAGACCCTCCTGATGAGGTATCATTATATGAGACATTTAAGGGACTGTCAACGGAAGACCAGATTGAAACGTTTTCGGATATGTCAAGTGAGAAAATATATGACATGGTTAAGAACAGTTCAGAATCGTGGCCTGTAGATGGATATGACAGAATCACGCCAAAGAATGCCAAAGATTTTATCGTACTCAATGTAAATGACAGGGGTGAAACTTCATTTAATTTAGACTGGCCTAAATATGGCGGATACAATCCGGAGACAATTTCTTCGATTTCTGATTTAAGCGGTAAGGTTGAGGTCAGTAGGGATGGAGGAGACGGCGGATATACTATGGGAATAGGCAGAAACGAAGACGGAACGTATGACAATAACTCCATGCGCTCCATACCGAAATTTTCTGCGGAAGTTAATACGGGGACATTTGATATTGATAAATACAAAGAGGCGGTAGATATCGTTTCAGGCAGCGCTTTGGATGACGAAAAGACTTCATTGTTAATGGATATGGGATTTGATGAGGATTCTGCCGATAATATGCTGAGGGATTATGAAAACTGGAAATCGAGACCCGAAATTATAGGCGACGGAAACATCGGGCAAGGAGCAAAGATGGCAAATCCAGACAGGCAAATTGATATGAAGTATGGCGTGCATGGCAGGGCTGCCGAATGGGATATAGGTGGTGTGCATATGGAAGGTGGCGCCGGACAAATGAACACGGTATTTAGTTGGGGAACTTGCAGAGAGGCTGGAATAATTACAAATTGTAGTAAAGCCAAAATTAATTAATCGGAGGCTTATATGACGAGTGCAGATATTAACAGAATAATAAAGGAACGTTTGAACCAGTTCGGAGAAAGCCAGATTGATACCTTTGAATATGGTGTATTCCGTGATATGCCAAATACGAGAGGGATGTTTCAGCTTAAAGGTAAATGGTTTATTTATGAGATTGATGAGAAAAATGTCAAATCTATAACGGGGCCATTTGCTGATGATGATATTGTCTATGCGTGTGCTAAGATGTTGCATAAAGCCAAGTATTTTGAAGATCATAGATTTGGCAAAGAGGCAAAGTCCACGTATATTCACGCCCATTATAGAAGTCTAAGGGAAGCAGAAGAAAGTCTGTGAGCATGGAGGAGTATGGTATGGTCAGTGCAAAAATCGCAAATCTTGTAATTCAAAGAAATGTTTTGAGCGGTGCCAAAATACCGCATAGCACTTCATATCCTGTCATCTATAAGGAAGGTGAGAAGTTTTATTTAGCAGCTTTCACTTTTTTTTATACACGTGAGGATATAGAGACAGGAAGCGTAAGTCGTCCGACTATGTGGGCGATAGCAGATATTGAATCGGGCGAAATCATTACAGAATATGAGACGGAAGATAAAGAGTTTTCTGACGCTTCGTATGATGTCAAGTATAATGTCCGTTCTGACGTTCAATATGATACGTCCAGAGAATATTATGAAAAAGCGTTTGCAATACTGGATTCTGTCAGAGCAAGAATAATAAACGACGGTAAATTCTACAAAGGAGAATATCAGTATTATATGGATAGAGTGCTGGCCAATATTCCTGAGGCGTATCGGCGTTTCTATACTGATTTAAGCGTGTAGCATGTTAAGTCCGTTGGTTTATTTCCATATTAGAAGGAAATCAAGAATTGTGCATCGAGAACTGCCCCATAATTATAGGGACATTCTGTCAGATGAAATCCGAAAATATGCCGCTAAAGGATTAAAAATCGGTTGTTCCTGGTTATGGGACGGAGGAGGAAGCGTCCCAAACGCAACATCGACTATTCCGGGAGTAATTTTGATAAATGCCGAATGGGCGTCCACATTGGTCTTAAGATATAATGAGGAGATAGTACGGGACGCCTTTGGTATGACGATGGGGCATGAGATAACCCACCAGGAGGGAGATTACTTTTATTTGGAACCGTTCACAAAATCATCCAAATTTGTCAATTGGGTTAATGAGATTCATGCGGATTTTGGGGGAATTAAAAAGGTTTTTGACGGAGATATGGATAGAGGATTACGCTCATTGGAATTTAAGATGAAGTGTAAAGGAAAAAGAGATAGAGACCGACATAGCCATCCGTCGTGGAAACACAGAATGGAATTTGTATCCAATGGTATTTTTGATGATAAAACGATAAAGAAAATTGCGATTATGACAGAATGCAAAGATGAGATATTAGTTGAGAGGGTATGTGATTATTATGGCGATATTTTTTTAAGGCGGCTTAGCGCTCGTCAAGATTTTGTAGATTTCCGTATGCAAGCCCAGGACGGCCTGCAAAATGGCCGATAACTGGACTTCCTCGGAAGTTTGATCTGTGGTATAATATCGCTCCTTTTTGATAAGACTGTAGTTCTTATCAAAGAGGAGTTTTTCATTGTGGTTTGGCGATTTTGCTAAGCCTGAGAGATTACACATTAATTTGGGGCGGCATGTACATTTATCTTTAGCCTTGTCATAGGACGAGCCGGCAAGATAATAAAATAAATTGGACAGGGAATTGAGATGGAGGAAAGGGGAGGAGGCATATGAACTTGACAAAGGAAGCGCTTGACCAAATGGCAGCAGTGGATGTACGGACAGTAGATATTTCTTCGCTGACAGATTTAAGGGATATAGAAATAGACACTTCACTGCCTGTGGGAAAGAAGTTGGAAGCTTTTGCCGGACAGGCGGCAAACGTCTACTGTAACCGTATCGGAGATTATGTGGTAAAGGTCAGGTTCCAGGAGCATGGAGCCAGTATTGATGATAAGATGTCGGAGTACCTGCGCAGATTATCGGAGATTTATATTTAGGGGGCCAATGTGGATTTGGCTCCCATAATATGACATAGAATTTGAAAAATACAGAAAGAAAAAATATGCTTGAAAAACAGGCGTCTATGCTGACTCGATATTAGGACGAAACAGTGGAACTCCTGATTTTTGGTGAATGAAGCTTATTTTGAAGAACAGGAAGCAGAAACCAGTAACCGAAATCAGGGAGTGATACGATGAAAGAAAGTTCATATTTCTATACAGCCATGTATCTGCGGTTATCCAAAGACGATAAGGCAGTCTTAGATGATGACAATCTTGGGGAAGCTGCAGATAAAAATGGCAAATCGAAAGTCGAGAGCAACAGCATAGGCAGTCAGAGGGAAATGATTCGCTCATTTCTACAGGAACAGGCGAACATGGAGCTTTACGACAGCTACGTGGATGACGGCTTTTCCGGCAGCAATTACGACAGACCAGAATTTAAGAGGATGATGAGTGACATAGAGGCGGGGAGGGTAAACTGCGTCATCGTGAAAGACCTATCCCGCTTTGGGCGCGACTACATAGAGACCGGGAGATATCTGGAAAAAGTATTCCCGGTACTTGGTGTACGGTTTATTGCCCTCACTGACCATTATGACAGCTTTTCGGCGGACTGGGGGGAGCGCACTATTGTACTGCCGGTAAAAAATTTCATAAACGACAGCTATTGCCGGGATATTTCCACAAAGGTAAAAAGCCAGCTTGCAGTGAAGCGCAAAGCCGGAGAATGCCTTGTGTCGTTTGCTGTATATGGTTATGTGAAGTCATCGGACGAAAGAAATAAGCTGGAGGTGGATCCATATGCGGCAGAAGTGGTCAGGAAGATATTTCATTGGAAGATAGACGGGCTGTCGATTTCCGCAATCGCAGAGCGCTTAAACCAGCTTCAGATCATGCCGCCGAAGGAATACAAGCAGTTCCAGGGACTGAATTATAATGGTGGTTTCCAGAGACATCCCGGGAGTGGGTGGAGCGGTGTGGCTGTCAAAAGGATCCTGACAAATGAGACTTATCTGGGTCATCTTCTGCAGGGTAAAACGGAAAAAATCAACTACAAGGTAAAGAAGCATGTAGTAAAGCCTAAAGAGGAATGGGTGAGGGTGGAGAATACTCACCCGCCCATTGTGTCAGCCGGTGATTTCCAAATCGTGCAGAGACTGTTGAAAAGTGACGGACGAATCAGTCCGGAGAGTGGGGGAACAAGCCCGTTTGCAGGTCTTTTATTCTGCGGCGACTGTGGGGAGCATATGATACGGCGCTTGGTTCGTTATAAGGATTCCGCCAGAATGTACTATATATGTTCCACGAAGAACCGTGGGGATGGATGCAGCAGGCACAGCATAGAGGAGAATGTGCTGAAAGAGCTTGTGCTGACTACGCTATGCGAGTATGCCAACAGGTTCCTGACGCAGGAGAAGCTCCTGGAACAGGTAAGGGGGCAGGAAGTGAATTTTGAGGCGGTGATGGGGGTAAATGGCGAAATCCTACGTTTGCGGCAGGAACAGGAGAAATATGATTCTTTCCGCAGCAGGCTGTATGAAGATCTACAGAAAGGTGTCATCACAAAAGAAGAGTTTGAGCGGTTTCAGAGGGAATTCGGGCAGAAGGCGGAAGGCTTGGAACGGGCCAGGAAGGAACAGGAGAAACTGATTGGAGAACTGCTGCAGGCCGGGGCAGCCCTTGCGGGTAAGCTGGCCGTGTTCAAGGAAACTCTGGAGTTAAAGGAAATAGACAGGCACACGCTGACGAGTATGGTAGAGCGTATCCAGGTGTTTGAGGGAAAACGGATTGAAGTGAAATTCAGCTTCTATGACCAGTATCGTGCCATGGAGGAATGCACTGCTGCTATTTGCAAAAAAGCGGCTGGTAAGGAAAGGAGTGCATGAGAATGGGAAGAAAATCAAAGAGGCTTCATGTCCTGGAAGACGTAGCAGGACAGAAAGCGGATTCCACAGGGAAACGATATAAAGCAGGTATCTATGCAAGATTATCTGTCAACAGGGAAGGGAAGAACGAGTCCATTGACGTGCAGGTGGAGATCGCAAAAAGGTTCATAGAGGAATGGAATGAGTGTCATTCCGATAGAATGGAAGTGGTAAACTGCTATAAGGATTTGGGGAAAACGGGAACCAGCTTTGAGCGTGATGAATTTAAGCGGCTTATGCAGGATGTGAGGCTGGGTGATATCAATTGTGTCATTGTAAAGGATCTGTCCCGCTTTGGCCGTAATTACCTGGAGGCAGGAAACTATATCGAGAAAATTTTCCCATTCCTGGGGGTGCGCTTCATTGCGGTGGCAGACGGGTATGATACAGGGGAGGAAGGCAGCAATACCCATCAGTTGGCGACCGAAGTCAAGAATTTGATAAACGATATGTACGCCAAGGAGTTTTCCGGCAAGGCCAAGCTTTCTCTGGCGCAGCGACGGCAGGAGGGTTCTTATGTGGGAGGGCCGCCGCCATATGGATACAGGGCTGTCTGGGAGGGGAAAATCAGGAAGCTCGTTCCGGATGAGAACACGGCGGAGATTGTACGGCATATCTACAGCAAATTTCTGGAGACCGAAAGCTATAAAGCGGTGGCAGATGAATTGAATCAAAATCGGATTAATCCACCGTCCATCTACCGGAAGAGAGGAGAGGTCTATTGCCCCCCTGATATACCCTATAAAGGCTGGGATAAGGCTTATATGGAGGTCTTTTTGAAAAATGAAACCTACACGGGAAGACTGGTGCAGGGACAGACCTATATTTCGCCGGAAAAGGAGAGGAGAAGGACAGCGGAAAAGGACTGGAAGATCAAGGAACAGGCTCATGAACCATTGATAGAAAGGGATGTCTTTGAGGAGGTCAGGAAAGTGCGGTTGAAAATACATGAAAGGAATAAAAACACAGCTGCAAGGCACAAAATTGAAGGAAATGTGTTTGAGGATGTTCTTTTCTGCGGTGTATGTGGGAGGAAGATGACCAGGCACAGCCACGTAAAGACTTATGCGGATGGCAGTAAAAAAAGGGTGGAAGGATACTTGTGCGTGAATGCAACGAACACAAAAACCAATCTGTGCCCGTCTCCTAACTACATTGCAAAGGATAGACTGACGGAGCTTCTCTTTTCTCTGCTTGAAACAGAGTTTGCATTATGCCTGAAAAGAAAGAGGGAGTATGAAAGGAAAGGGGGGGATATCCTGGGGGTAAAGAAAAAGGAGCTGGAGTCGGCGCTACGCTCTGTCCAGAGCAGGAAAGAAAGGGCTGTAGGTCAGGACAGTGCTGTTTACATGGAATACAGTATGGGAAAAATATCCCAGGAAGAGCTGGGAGAAAGGAGGATGCAGAGAGAGTCACGGCTTCGGGAATTATCGGAGCGGGAAACAGAAATCCGGGAAGCGATTCAGGGGCTGGAGAAGACAGAAAAAGACTTTTTAGGTGCAGTCCGCGCCCTTATCAGACTGAAAAACAAACGGGTCTTTACAAAAGAACTGGCGGAAAGTCTGATTGACAAAATATATCTATATCCCGACAAACGGATAGAAGTGGTGTTTGCTTTTGAAGATGTATTCCGGAAAGTGAGGGAGGCAAAATGAAGGGAATGAGTTGTCTTGCCATTTATATGCGGTTATCGCTGGAGGACAGGATTCAGGGGGGATATGATGAAAGCGGCAGCATCACCAGCCAGAGAAAGATGTTGCTGGAATATATTCGGAAAGACACGGAACTGGCGGGGCAGGAAGTCATGGAATTCTGCGATGATGGGGTATCCGGGACAAGCATGGACAGGCCTGGGGTGCAGGAACTGCTGAAACAGGTGAAGCAGGGAAGAGTAAAATGCATTCTGGTAAAGGATATGTCCCGGTTCTCCAGAGACTATATTGAACTGGGGACTTATCTGAACCAGGTATTTCCCTTTCTGGGGGTACGGTTCATTTCCGTGAACGACCATTATGACAGCAATCGGCAGAATGGTAATGCCATGGGGATTGATACGGCTTTCCAGACACTTTTATATGACTTATACAGCAAGGACCTGTCTGTTAAGGTCAAGGCATCCCATCAGAGCAAAAAGGCAGGAGGAGAATACATCACCGGAGAGATTCCTTTCGGCTATAAAAGAAGCCATGAGAGGAAGAATGCTATCGTAGTCAATGAAAAGGAAGCGGAGATTGTGCGCTATATTTATTCCCTGGCAGCGGACGGACTGGGCAGCGCGCAGATTGCAAGGAGGCTTGTGGAAGAGCAGATTCCTGCGCCGATGCGGATGCGGCACCCTGAAAGGGCCGATATTAGGGAACATTATAACTGGATTGACAAAACGGTCAGGCGCATATTGAATAACCGCTTCTATCTGGGGGAGATGGCCTATGGGAAAACGGTGCGAAAAAGCGTTGGATGCAAAAGCATGAAAGCTGTTCCCAGAGAGCAGTGGAAAGTGATTCCGAACCATCATGAAGCTTTGGTCACGGAGGAAATGTTTGTCAAGGTCTGTAAGAGCAGCCCTGGTCATTCCACAAAAAGAATACGGGAAAGGTATTCTTTGACAGGAAAGGTCTATTGCGGCGGCTGCGGATATGCCATGAGCTACAGGGGAAGCACAAAGCACAGTAAATGCAGTTACCTTTGCTGCACAAGATATACGCAGCTTCGTCTCGAAGATTGCTGTACTTATTTTAATGCAGTGATACTGGAGGAACTTGTGCTGAAGGAGTTATATGAGGAATTGAAGCACCGTGGGGATCAGATGAGGCAGAAAGAGAGCCTGGAAATCTGCCTGAAAAAAACTCTGGACAGTTTGGGCAGTACATATCAGTCTTATGAGGCGCAGGGCAATGAGCTTGTCAGTCAGAAGGATGCCATGTATGTTAAATATGTAGAAGGGCAGATTGGGGCGGAGGATTTCCGCCGGCAGGCAGATTTGATAGATATACAGATAGAGGAGTTGTCACAGAAGCAGAGGGAAGTAAAGGGAACATATGAATGGGCAGAAGAAGCCGTTCGCAGTAACAAGGAAGATATGAAGCAGATTATCAGGTTCTCCCATCTGGAAGAACTGACCAGGGAGGTTGTGGATGTTTTTATTAAGCGGATAACGCTGTATCGGGATAAGCGGGGGGAGATTATATGGAATTTTGTGGATGCATGT
>OFHM01000399.1_pt1 | contig 38503 bp, 41 predicted proteins | sample 1521311 | NCBI WGS metagenome assembly OFHM01 (sample SAMEA3504083, study PRJEB24116) | mouse gut metagenome | biome: mouse gut; feature: mouse-associated habitat; material: faeces | place: Denmark | collected 2011 | reverse complement strand
AATGAAAAAGGCATAAACCTAAGAAATATAATTATTCTTAAGTTCATGCCATTGCTAGATACATTATGTATTTAGCTTTTTTACTCTATATAATTAAATAGTTTTGTTGTTTGTAACATTTTAAATAAAACAATAAAAATAAGAAAACCAATAATTGTTTGCATTGTTAATCCAGGCAGTGCTCCCCATGCAGCAGGCCAGGTAAATAAAAATGCTTCAACAATTGTATAAGCAAATATTTGGAAGAATCCCCCTAATATAGCTCCAATAATAGAACTAAAATTTTTATCAATTATGCTAGCCATAATCCATGCCATAATAAACTTGATAAATAAAGTTGGTATAATCCAAATTGTTGCACCACAAAGAAGGTCAGCTAATGCTCCTCCTAATGCACCAGCAATACTCCCATTTCGTTTACCTAATATAATTACACTAGTAAATATCATACTATCACCTATATGGAAATACCCACCTGTTGTTGGATTAGGAAATCTAATTGAAAAAGTACCTATAAAAATTAAAGTAATCATTAAAGCGGTAAGTGTTATTTTTTTTGTTTTCTTATTTACCATATTTAACCTCCCTTTTAGAATTAACAATATTTTATCAAACTATTGTATATACTAAAATGGTCAAAAATATGATATTTTATATGTACAGTTTTAATCTATGGTACTAGATTTTTCTTTTTTGACTTACTTAATTCTTCATAAATTCCTTGCATCTTATAATCTAAATTAGAAATAGTTTTAGCACACTCAATTAATTCATCACGAACTCCATCAGGAACCTCATTATCAGCTTTATAACGTAAATGATGTTCAAGACTAGCCCAAAAGTCCATAGCTATAGTCCTGATTTGAATTTCCACAGGAATAGGCTGTACTTTCTCAGCTAAGAAAATAGGAACTTCAACTACTAAATGTAAGCTGCGATAACCATTGTTTTTAGGATGTTTAATATAATCTTTTTTCTTTATTAATTTGATATCACTTTGTTTAATAAGCATATCAGCTATTTTATAGACATCACTAACATAGTTACAGATTACTCTTACACCAGCAATATCTGTTAAATTTATAACAATTGATTCTAATGAAACCTCTAAACCTCTTTTTTCTAATTTACCTAGAATACTTCTTACAGATTTTAAACGATATTCCATATGATGAATGGGATTATGATCATGTTTAATTTTAAATTCATCATCAAGAATTTCTAACTTAGTTTTTACTTCTTTAATTCCAGCTTCATATATTTGTTGTAAAGCTATAAACTCTTGAAGCGTATCAGTTATTTCATAATTAGCAAACATTGGTGAAAAAGGATCGCTAATAATTTCTTTTTGCATTATTCTATCAGCCATAAAAATACCTCTTTTTAATTATTTTTGTATAATTTAATCATAGTTGGTAATAATGAACTTGAGGTGAACAGATATGAAAAAAACAGTTGTTATTTTATTAATTTTAATGAATGTAGTAAGTGTTGATGCTTCTAGTAATAATCCTAAATATAAAATAATTGCAAATAGCAATAATGAAACAGATATTAAAAAAATGTATGAAATAAAAGATGATTTAATTAATGATTATCGTAATTGGATTAAAGGTGTTGATGATATTGATCAAGTACTAGCAGATCATCAAAAAGATTATCAAGCTAAATATTACAATGGTGAATATAAAATAATATTAGGAAAAGGAAAAGGAAAAACACTTACAGGAACACTAAAAGCTAGTTATTGTACAAGTAGTAAGGAAATTAAAAAGAAATCATTTCTTGCGGAACTATTCTCTTGAATTATTGAGAATGGTTTTTTTATTTTTATAATTAAAAGATTTTAGTATCTAATTATGAGGAAATTTAATGAGGATAAAGAGTTATATTTGAGCAAAAATAATTGATGTAATAGAATCTCTACATATAAATGTTAAACAGTTCTCTAAAGGTAACTGTTTTATGTTTAAAATAAACTGATTCGTTAATAATTTAATGTGTTAAACATATAATAAAATTAGAGGTGAAACATGTTAACAAAATTTGATGAACAAGCCCAAAAAGCAATTGTTGTAGGTGAAAGTATTGCTTTTGATTTAGGACATAATAATGTTGGTAGTGAACATCTGTTATTATCATTATTAAAAATAAGTGATTCAAAATTAAAAGAATTAGTAAAAAAATATAATGTTAATGATAAGTGTATATATGAGGATATAAAAAGGTTGTTTGGTGCAAATGATGATCAACCTTTTTATATGGAGTATAGTGAAGCTGTAAAAAATATTTTAGAAACAGCAGTTGAAATTACTAATGAGCAAAATAAAAGTAAAGTTACTTTAAATATTTTGACAATCGCATTATTAAAAAGCGAAGAAAGTGTAGCATATGAGTTATTAAAAAAATATCAGGTGGACTTTGAAGACATTATATATCAGTTAAATGAAAGTAGTGAATTAGAGACTAAATTAGATCAAATTCAATCATTGGTAAACCTCAACAAAAAGGTAAAAAAGGGCGAAAAATTAATTGTTGGAAGACAAAATGAATTAGAAAAACTATGTATGATTTTAAGTAAAAAAGAAAAAAACAATGCATTAATTATTGGTGATGCTGGGGTAGGAAAATCAGCATTAGTAGAAAAATTAGCTTATTTAATTAATGAAAAGCAAGTAAATGATGGCTTAAAGAAAAAAATTATATATGAATTAAGTTTATCTAGTATTGTTGCAGGAACCAAATATCGTGGTGAATTTGAAGAAAAATTAAGAAAAATAATTGATAAAGTAAAAGAAATGGATAATGTAATTATTTTTATTGATGAAATTCATAACATAATTGGAGCTGGTGGGGCAGAAGGAGCGATAGATGCAGCAAATATCTTAAAACCTTATTTAGCTAGAAAAGATTTAACAATTATTGGTGCAACTACTACTGAAGAATATTATCAACATTTTGAAAAAGACCAAGCAATGAATCGTCGCTTTAGTGTAATAACACTTAAAGAAAATACAAAAGATGAAACATTTGATATTTTAAGAGAAACTAAATTATTTTATGAACAATTCCATAAAATTGAAATTGATGATGAAGTATTAAGATATCTAGTAGATAATGTTGATCATTATATCAAAAATAGAACTTTTCCTGATAAGGCAATTGATATCTTTGATCTTGCATGTGTAAAAACAAGATTCAAACAACAACATATTATTACTAAGCAAATAGTAAAAGATGTAATCGAAGAATATACTTCGATTAAAATAAATGATAACTATGACTTTGATGAAATTAAAGTAAAATTAAACAATCAAGTAATTGGACAAAGTGAAGCAGTTGAACAAATAATTGGACAATTAAAAATTAATAAATCTTTAAGTCAGCCAGCTGCAATAATGCTTTTTACAGGTAGTAGTGGAGTAGGTAAAAGTGAAATGGCTAAACAGTTAGCAAAACATTTATCACGAAAATTAATTCGTTTAGATATGAGCGAATATAAAGATAACAGTAGTATACAAAAGATTATTGGAGCAGCACCTGGGTATATTGGTTATGACAAGCCTAGTTTATTGTTAGCACAGTTACAAACATATCCTAAAAGTATAATTTTGTTAGATGAGATTGATAAAGCTAGTCAGGATGTTATGAATCTATTTTTACAAGTATTTGATGAAGGATATTTAGAGGATAATCATAAAAGAAAAGTGTATTTTAATAATACAATTATCATTATGACTACTAATCGAGGAAGTGCTAGAAGTAATCTTGGTTTTAAAAAGAATACTGTATCTAAAAAAGTTAATTATGGTTTTAGTGAAGAATTGTTAGGTCGTGTAGATGAAGTAATTAATTTTAAAAATCTTACTAAAACAGATTTGAAAAAAATTATTCGTAAAAATATACATCATGAAGTTAAAGAAGAAGATATTAATAATATTTTAAAAGACTATGATACAAAACAACAAGGGCGAGGTATTATTAAGAAGGCAAATAAATATTTTCAAAGTAAAGCTAAAGCATGATATTAAAACATAGACTTATTATCAGGTCTATGTTTCTTTTATTTAAAAGAAACGAGAGCTTATAAACGCTTTCGTTTCTTTATCATTATGATTATTAAAAAAATTATTCCAATAATTAAAGCATATTGTTTAAGATATTTGCTAATCAAGATCCAATTATTACCTAATAAAATTCCTAAAAATACCAATATTGTATTCCAAATAATCGATCCAAATAAAGTATAAATAGAAAAATTAAAGAAATTCATTTTAGTTATCCCTGCAGGAATTGAAATAATAGAACGTATAATAGGAACTAAACGACCTAATAAGACAGCTAAACTGCTATATTTATCAAACCATTTAACTGAACGATCAAAATCATTTTCTTTAAAATGACAATACACTAAAATTTCTTTTAGACGATCAGTTTTAATTAAATATCCCATAAAATAGAGGATAACAGCGCCTAAATATGAACCTAAAGTTGCAACTATGATTACAGCATGTGGTTGTAATGTACTTATGGTTGTTAAAAAGCCACCAAAAGTTAGAATTACTTCACAAGGAATAGGAGGAAAGATATTTTCAATTGTAATTAAAATAAAAATTGCTTTATAACCATATAAATTAATTAGAGCAAGAATACTTGTTAGCACTATATCCCTCTTTTCTAGAGATTGGAATTATTTTATACGCAAGATATATCAAAGTATTGTCAAATGGTAGTAATATTATTGTTGATATTATATTGAAAAAAGTGTGCATATAGGCTATTTGCATCATATAGTTAGGTGTTAATGAACCAATAAATTCAACAAATGGTATAAAGTAAGACGCTCCTACAAAAGCTATTGTACCAATTACGTTTATTAAAATATGAATAACTGTAAGACGTTTAGAATTTCGATCACCATTTATAGATGCTAATAAAGCGGTGATACAAGTACCGATATTTTGACCATAGATAACATTAGTAGCCATAGCAAAGCTAATTAAACCTTTTTGATAAATTGTTTGTAAAACTCCTACTGAAGCAGTTGAGCTTTGAATCATAGCAGTGAATATAGTTCCAGTGATTATAGCAGTAAGAGGATTGTTCAATTTTGAAAATAATTCAATAAAATATGGTGAGCTTTGAAGTGGAATAAGAGCAACTGACATAGAATCCATTGCTAAAAAGATTAATCCTAGTGCTACAATGACTCTACCAAAATACATTAATTTATTTTTTGATAACATTAAAATTAAACCTATTCCACAAAAATAAATAGCAGACTGTCCCAAGTCTAAAGCTATCATTAAACCTGTGACAGTAGTTCCAATATTAGCCCCAAGAATAATCCAAGTAGCTTGATTTAAAGTGATAAGATGACTGTTTAATAGGCCAATAAGAATAACTGTAGTAGCAGAAGAACTATGAATAACTGCAGTTATTGCAGTCCCTATTAATACACCAAGATATTTGTTTGATGTTAGCTTGTGAAGAATATCTTTTAATTTATTTGTTGCTAGAGTATCAAGACTTGAGGACATAAGGTGCATACCATATAAAAAAACGCCTAAACTTAAGATAAAACCAATTATATTTTTTATAATAAAATCACATCCTTATTATAAGTATATTAGCTAATTAATTAATAATGTTTATTTTCAAGATAATCATAAGGTGATACAATAAATGAAAGGGGTGAGATGATGGATTATAGTGTAATTGTATTATGTGCTGGAAAAGGAACTAGGAGTGGATTAAATTACAATAAAATGTTATATAGTTTTAAAGATAAAACTGTATATGAGATGACTATGGAGTTGTTTTTAAATGATAATCGTTGTAAACAAATTATTGTGGTTACAAAAAAAGATGAGCTTAATGATTTAAAAAAGTTAATTGTATCAGATAAAATAGAATATATCTTTGGTGGCAAAGAACGCCAGGATAGTGTTTATAATGGTTTACAGGCAGTAAATCAAAGTTATGTTTTAATTCATGATGGAGCTAGACCATATTTAAAAATTGATAATGTAAATGATTTGCTATTGTGTTTAGAAAGTAATGATGCTTGTTTATTAGCAGTACCTGTTAAAGATACAATAAAAATATGTAAAGATGGAAATATAATAGAAACATTACCTAGATCAATGTTAATGCAGGCTCAAACTCCACAGGCTTTTAAAACAAGTTTAATTAAAGAATGCTATCAGTTAGGTAAGGATAGTGGTTTTTTAGCAACTGATGATACATCATTAGTAGAAAAATTTAAAAATATTGAGATAAAAACTGTTATGGGAAGCTATGATAATATTAAGATAACTACTCCTGATGACTTATAAAAAGACATTTCATTTATTGAAGTGCCTTTTTTAATGCTATCCAACTAGTACTAAAAAAAAGATGAAGCTAATTTTTATAGATGTTAAAATGATTACATGATTTAGAAAGAGGTATCTAATGGAATGGGATGAAAAATTACAACAAATTATTGATTATATAGAAAATCATTTACAAAGAAAAGAAGAACCAATAAATATTGATGAAATAGCTAAAATAGCTGGATGTTCTTTTGGATTTTTTCAAAAAGTATTTTCTTATATGAATGGGATAAGTTTTTCTGAATATATTCGCTATAGGAAGCTAACATTAGCAGGATATGATTTAAAAAGTACAAACATTAAAATAATTGATTTAAGTTATAAATATGGTTATGATTCACCAACATCTTTTACAAAAGCGTTTCAACAGTTTCATGGAGTTTCACCTAAGCAAGCTCGTGATAATGATGCTAAATTACAAGTCTATCCTAAAATGAATCTTCTTAAAAAACAGAAATATACATGGAAACTTGAAAGTAGAAGGTCATTTCGTTTAGTGGGAAAAAGTATTAAAGTTTCATATGCAAATGATGCACATTATAGTCAAATATTAAAGTTTTGGAGCGATATCCAAAGGGATGGAACTTTTTTGCAATTAATTTCAATGGATGAGGGAAATCCGATGGGAATGTTTGGGATGTTCAGTAAATATGATAAATATAATAACGAGATTGAATATTCTATCATGGTGATATCAAACCAAGAAATGCCTGAAGGGTTTGTTGAATATATTATTCCAGAAGTTACATGGGCTATTTTTGATTGTCGAGGTGCAATGCCACAGGCAATTCAAAGGGGGTGGAAGTTTTTAAATGAGGAATGGATAATAAAATATCCATTTAAGCATGCTAAATGTCCAGAATTTGAATGGTATAGTAATGGAAATGTTTATGATCAAAATTATTTGAGTCAAATTTGGATACCGATTCTAGAAGAAAAATAAGAAGGGGAATTTTATATGGAAGATAAATTTAAATTATTTCTTGAAAGTATTGATGAAAGTAATCGGGTTTTTGTAGAGGAATTAAATGATTTTTTAATTGAGAGTAATTGTAAATGTGATATAAAGTCTGCTAAAAGTGGATATCTTGTTTCATATATTTTAAAGGATAATAAACGGACATTAGCATCATTTGTAATCCGTAAATCTGGGGTTAAAATTCGTATTTATCCAGAGAATATTAATAAATATCAAAGTTTTTTAAATACTTTGCCAAGTAAAATGAAAAAAGATGTTAAAAAAGCATCTGTTTGTAAAAGATTAATTAACCCTGATGACTGTAATCCTAGGTGTGTTAAGGGGTATAGTTTTATACTAGATGATGAGACATATCAAAAGTGTAGATATATGGCGTTTATGCCAACATTAAACAAAGAAAATAATCCTTATATTAAACAATTTTTAGAACAAGAATTAACATGTAGAGTTTAATTTTATATATTTAAAATAACACCACATTGTGGTGTTATCAATATTAATAATAGTATTTATCTTTTATACTGGTTTTCAATCATATCTGCATATAAGGGGGTAACCATACCAAATCCACCATGAATTGCTAAAATTTGACCAGTAGTAAAAGCAGATTCATCGCTAGCAAAATATATAGCAGCGTTAGCTATTTCTTCAGGAAAAGCCATTCTTTTAATAGGGGAGTGTCTTAAAAAATAATCTTTAAAAACTGAAGTTAAGTTATTATTTACAGCATCAGTAGCAGTCATACCAGGAAGTATTGCATTACATCGAATATTATAAGAAGCCGCTTGTCCTGCAATTTCTTTAGTTAAATAGTTAATTGATGCTTTTGATACACCATAAGCTATTTGAGATATATCAGGAACAATACCACTGATTGAACTAATATTGATAATACTGCCACCATTTTTCTTCATATATTTAATTGCATGCTGACTTGCGATAAAGACACTGCTAATATTCATATTAATGATATTAATAAAATCATCATATTTAGTATATTCAATATTTAAATCTATTTTGGGATTTGAGGTACCAAAATTATTTATTAAAACATCAATTTTTCCTTCATTTTTAATGACTTCATCAATCATTGAGATATAAGTTTCTTGTTTGTTGGCATCATTATATACAACTTTAATGCTATAACCATTACAATTTAATTCTTCTGCTATCAAATTAGCTTGTTCTAAATTACGTGCTGCCATATACACAGTAGCACCTTCTTTTGCACATAATTTTACAATTGCTAAACCAATTCCACGAGTGGAAGCAGTAACTAAAATAATTTTATTTTTTAAACGCATAATCTTTCACCATATAATAATTATATCCAAATATATTTTTTTAAACAAAAGCAGCGGTAAAATCAAATAAATTATTGCTTTGTTATTAATGTTATGCTATTATATCCTCGCATGTAAAAATATTAAATTTACTTGCCTGCTTATCCAAAAGAGATAAGCCAATAGACCATAGGAGGTATAGAAATGAACAAGTATGAGATTATGTTTATTGTAAAACCTGATGTTGAAGAAGATGCTAGAAACAAATTAATCGAAAGCTTTAAAGGAGTTTTAACAGCTAACGGTGGAACTATTGATAGCATTGATGAATGGGGATTACGTGATTTAGCATATGAAATCGAAGATTACAAAAAAGGTTACTATGTAGTTGTAAATGCAAGTTGTACACCTGCAGATGTTGCTGAGTTTGAACGTTTATCAAACATCAACACTGCTATGTTACGTCATTTAACTCTTCGCAAATAGTAGGAGGCACATAAATGATAAACAGAGTAGTCTTAGTTGGTAGAATGACTCGGGATCCTGAGCTTAGAAGAACACCTCAAGGTGATGCGGTTACATCATTTACTTTAGCAGTAAATCGTAATTTTACATCTAGAGATGGTCAACAACAAGCCGATTTTATTAACTGTGTTGTTTGGCGTAAACCAGCTGAGAATGTTGAAAGATATTGTTCTAAAGGAAGTTTAGTTGGAGTTGAGGGAAGAATTCAAACTCGTAGCTATGATAATTCTCAAGGACAAAAAGTATATGTAGTTGAAGTGATTTGTGACAGCGTTCAGTTTTTAGAAACTAGAGCTGCTCGTGAAAGAGCACAATCACAGCCTCAAATGCAAATGCAGCAACCACAAAATAATGATAATTTCTATGATATGAAAACAGTTGAATTAGAAAAAGAGTTTGATAATTCACTTAATACATATGATATCATGGAAGATGATATTCAGTTTTAAAGAAAGGAGTTTTTAATATGGCATTTAGAAAACAAAGAATGGGTAGAAAAAAAGTTTGCTACTTTACAAAAAATAACATTACTTACATTGATTATAAAGATGTTGAATTATTAAAAAGATTCGTTTCAGCTAATGGAAAAATTATTCCTAGACGTGTAACAGGTACTAGTGCTAAATATCAAAGAATGTTAGCAACTGCTATTAAACGTGCTCGTCAAATGGCTTTATTACCATATGTTGGTGATTAATTGATACTAAAAACCCTTGATAAATTCAGGGTTTTTTCTTTTTTTGTAGGTGGCTTTGGTACTAAAATGGTACTATTATTCATTTCTTCAAGTTTATTAACGAGTTGTACTTGCTTGTCAGGGTAAAGATGACTATAAGTTTTGAGTGTTGTTTCAACTGTATCACCAATATGTTCTGCAATTATTAAAACACTATAACCTAACTCAATTAATAATGAAACGTGGCTATGTTTAAAGCAATGAATTGTAAAATCTTGTGTAAGTTCTGAATTCCTTTGTGCTATTTTTAATCGACCTCTTAACCTCATATAATGATGCATAAATACCTAATCATCATTTTTAATAAGAAAAAGAGGGATTTCAACTTTTCTTATACTGTTTGGAGTTTTGGGTGGAGTAATCACATTTTCTTTAGCAATTCTTTGATATGATTTGTTAATGTTTATAATACCTTTATCTGAATTTATATCTTTTTTAGTCAAAGCAAATAGTTCATCTTTTCTCATGCCTGTGTAAAATAAAATTGAAAAGATTGTGTAATCGGTATAATCATAAATATTTTTAAGCAATACTTTCATTTGTTCATGAGTATATATGACTATTTCTTTGCTTTTATGTCTACCCATACTACCTGCTTTGATACATGGATTATTTTTTAAGTCATAATATTTAGAAGCATAGTTAAAGATTACGTTTAAAATACCATTGATTTTCTTTAAATATGCTTGTGAGTAATTATTATTTGACATAATCAAGATAAATTAAATGGTTTTATAAGAAAAAGAAGGCAATGTTATAATAAAATAAGAAGATTTAAAGATGAATCTGAAATGGAAAAGCAATACAGAACTAATATTACTACCTCAAAAAGAAATCCATTTAACAAGATTTGATAGAAAAAGATTGCAGTATTTAAAACAGTATCGACCAATCATTTATACAAATTTATTAACAAAAGGTGAATTAAACGAACATATACAAATGATAGATGATGAAGCCAATGCATTATATGAGAGATTAATTGAACAGAATAAGATCAAATGAAATGGGTTCAGGAACTGAATAATATTAAAAATTGTGTTGAAGAGATTATAGATCGTGAAATTATTTATATGTGATTTTTAATTTTGAAAATTATAGACTTTTTTATTTGAATGAGTATAATATAAATGGAAGGGAACTTTCATTTATATTGTTATTAAATGCATATCTGGTGCATATTAATAATGAGGTGTTCAACCTCAAAGCATCCTATGATGACGAGTGACGGTTCTGACTCGTCGGTAAAATAAAAAATGACCGAGCGATGATGATGTGTGAGAGCAAAGACACATCGGTAAAATAAAAAATGGCTCAAGGATGCAAGATAGAGGAATCTATAACAGGTTCCTCTTATTTTTTTAGAGAAAAGGAGGATAAGTAAAGTGCATGATTATGAAATAAAAAAGTTAAGTGAGCAATTTTATAAAGATTATCCTCATGATCAATATCAAGAAATTTTAACAAAAGAAGGAAGAAGTTATGATGTTGTTTTATTTGAGATAGATTATTTAGCAGATTGTTATGTGTGTGTACCATTTAGAACAGAAATGAAACATAATAACGGGTATAAGTTTAAATTTTCTGATAGAAGTAAAAAGCATCAATCAGGATTAGATTTCTCTAAGCTTGTTATTGTTTCAAAAGATGATTATATTGGTGAAAGTTCTACTATTGATATTGATGAATATAAAGAATTTGAAAAACAAGAAGATTATATTCATAAGAATTTGGAAAGATATATATATGATTATGTTGAGCATGTTAATGGGCGTATACCATTACATATTAAACAATTTGAAAGAAAGTATAAGTATTCTACTCTTAAATATTTTCATGAAGAATTTGGAATCAATGATGTTAGTGAAGTTCTTATTTAAAGTTTTAACAGTAGTGGTGATAGTTCTAATTTTTATCATAATGATAACTATAAAACTGCTAGTTAATTTATCTTCTTATATATTGGGGCTATTTATTCAATTCTTCAAAATGTTATAGTCCATTATTTATCTCGACTATTTTATTTATAATTTGTGAGCTTGCATTGTTTTGTGCTTCATGACTAATTGTTATTTTAGAAGATGTAAATAATAGATTAAGAACTTTTTGTAAAAGTTTAAAATTGAATAAGAAATATGTAGACAAAGAAAGCTGTTCCTTTAATGAATCAGCTTTTTCTTTTTTTCAATGCTGTTTTGTTAGAGGAGTAAGACGTGTGGGTAAACAATTGCTAGATTTTTGCAGAAATTGAATATAAATATTATATTCTTATAGATTTTTAAATTGCATCAAATGATTTATTATCTTGTTTTGATGATATTAATAATTTGAATGTGTTTTCTTGATATTACAAGCAATCATAGGAATTAATTTATATAAGTATGATTTAGTTATAATTTTTGATGAAATACAGTCTGAAGAAATGAAAATATAAGTGTATCCTATGGATTATGAGGAATCCTGAAATGCAACTGGAAATAATTATGGTCAGATAAAATAATTGTTTGATATGAAATAAGTATTGGACAAGAAGTGAATAGAAAACTAATAATGAGGGATATTAGAGTATATATGGCAGTTGGGGGCATGCCACAAGCGGTTAAAGCAAATATGAAAGGAAATAATTTTTCTACTATAGATAATATAAAACGTCAGATTATTAATCTATATGAGGAAGATTAATAAAAATAGATATCTCTGGAAAAATATCATTCAATACATAGACAGTTAGCTAAGGATCAAAAAATATCGTATTTCATCTGCATTAGGAAAAATAGTTACAGTTAGAAAAGAATTATTATTTAATTTAAGTGATCCTAAAACTGTAGTACCAAGCTATAATTCTACAGATACTGGAGTGAATTTGTTATTAGCCAAAGATTTAGATAGTTATAAACTTTATTTATCTGATATATGGTTATTTGTAACAAAATAGACCTATTATAGAAAACTAAATTCCTATCTGATAAATTATCAGCTAATTTGGGATATTTATATGAAAATTTAATAGCACAATTGTTAGTTTCAATGAATAGAGGACTATATTATCATACATGAGAAAAAGAGGGGAGCACCCATTATTATGAGGTGGATTTTTTAATTTCAGAAGAAACTAAGATTTTGGTTATAAAAGTCAAATCATCAGCTTTAGGAAAATATGAATCAATTCAGGAATTTGTAAAAAATTATTCAAAGCATATAAATAATTGTTATGTTTTTTCACAAAAAGATTATCAGCAAGAAAAAATATATAGTTTATGCCTATATATTTATTACCATTTATATAAAATATTATTTTAAATAGAAATTAGAATAATAAAATGTGGTAGAAGAAGTATAAACATTATAAATATATATTCATGTTTATTGATGACAAAATTATTAAATTCAATATCAACTAAGTAACACTATTTTGGTACTAAAAAGTTCTCAAGGTTGTCGAAATTTAAAAATATATGTTTTTTAAAATCAATAAAGTTAAGCTTAGAGGATACAGTTCAAATGTATTTTGGAAAAATAAGATTTTAAATTTATTTCTTTAATTAATTTTGCTATTTTCATAGTTAAGTATAGTATAATATATGAACTAGAGGAGTGATGATAATGAATAGTTGTCAATTATTAGAATTAATAGAGCAGGGTGAAACTGAAACTATTGAATTTAAATCGTGGGTTAAGACGCCAGATTTTAAGAAGCTTATAAAATTATGTGTAAAAGAAATAGTTGCTTTATCAAATTCTAGTGGAGGATATTTATTAGTTGGAGTTGAAGATGATCAAAGTATAACTGGTTGTATTGATTATGATTTGCAAAATATTATAGAAAGTATTTATGATAGAACAATGCCTAATATATTTACTAAAGTTGAAGTTGTAAATATAGATAATAAAGATGTAATTGTTATTACAGTTGAAAAAGGAAATCAATTGTATGGTACAACTTCAGGTGAGTATTTTAAAAGACTAGGTAAAAATTCAAAACCTTATAATCCAAGTAGTATTAAAGAAGATTTTATTGTAGATAAAGACTATTCAGCTCAAATCATAGGTCAATCAACTATAGATGATATTAATATGTTGGAAGTTTATAAGTTAAAAGAAAAATTAAAAATGAGGGATAAACAATCGACATTAGTTGAATTAGATGATTTATCTTTTTTAAAGGACTTATCATTGTTAATAGATACTGAAGATGGACTTAAATTAAATGTTGCAGGTATGCTGTTTGTAGGAAAAGAGGAATCTATAAAAAGATATTTGCCACAAGCAGAATGTATATATTTACATTATAGTGATAGTAATCGTGATGAGTACGATAATAGATTAGATTTAAAAATACCAATTATTTCTGTTTTAGATAGACTAACTGAAAAAATTCAGGACTATAACCATTTGACTAATGTCCAGGTAGGATTGTTTAGATTAGAAATATATGATTTCTCAGAAAGAGTATTTCAAGAAGCACTGTTGAATGGATATACACATCGTCGATATGATAGTCCTGGATCAATTTATGTAAAGCATTATTCAGATAAATTGGTAATTGAGAGTCCAGGTGGCTTTATGGCAGATATTACTGCTGATAATATTATTACTCATCCATCATTACCTAGAAATAAATTAATTGCAGAAACATTGCAAAGGTTACGTTATGTTCAAAGATCAGGACAGGGTATTGATATTATGTATAGAGAGATGGTTTCTATGGGAAAACCATATCCTGAATATACAGTTTTCAATGATGCTATTCGTTTAACTTTATATAGTGTATTAGAAGATGAAGGATTTGTAAGGTTCATAACTGAAACACAAGATAAGAATATGTTCACATTTTCATTACCTGAATTGATGATATTAAGGTATTTATTTGAAAATAAAACTATTAATTTATCAACAGCAAAAGTACTTACTCAACAATCATTAAATGAAGTTAAACATGCACTTATAAGTTTAGAAAAGTATGGATTAATTGAATTGTCTGGGCGAGTATATATGATGACACCAAGTTCTTATCATAAAGTAAAATCAGATGTTCAATATACACAAGACAAAACTGTGACTTATTTAAAATCAAAATCACTCATTTTGGATTATTTATCAACACATGATAGTATCAATAATGAAACGATTAGAGAGTTATGCAGATGTACAAAAAAACAAGCAACAACTTTTTCAAGAAAAATGAGAGATGAGGGAATTATTGAAATGATAGGTAAAAGTACTGCTACAAGATATAAAAAAATAGATTAATTTTTTTAGAATTATAATGGACCGCAAATGGACCGCAAATGGACCGCAAATGGACCGCAAAGAGGATTCAAGTCATCATTTATATATAATAGATTTTATGTATGATGTTTTTATATGTTAAAAGTGTTATTCCTTTATTTTTTTATAATATATAGGAGAGGAAATGTTATAATAATTATTGTTAAATAAGTAGGTATATTAAAACATGTGATATGTATTTAGATGGAGGTATGTTTATGGCTTTGTTTGATGATTTAAGTAAAAAAGCAGCTAAGTTTACAGAAAAAACAATTGAAAAATCTTCTGAATTAGCAGATACTGCTAAATTGAAGATTAGCATTAAAAGTGCACAATCAGATTTAGATGAACAATTTATTAAATTAGGGAAAGTTTATTATGAAATGATTTGCAAAGATAATGTATTTGATGAAGATACAGCAAAAATTGTTCAAGAGATAGATAGTATTAAAAGCAGGATAGATAAATTAGAAGATGATTTAAAAAAAGTTAAAAGAGATTAAAATAAAAAACTATACTAATTAATAGTCGATTGTTAGTATAGTTTTTTGCATATTCCTTTATATTTTGATAAATCACTTCATTAAAAGTGTGTTAAAAATCAACGTTTATGTGAGTTTAAAGAATTCATATTCCAACAATGATTTAGTGGGCCGCTACCTTTTCCTAAATCTAAATTTGTATTTAATGCACCAGAAATATATTTCTTGGCTCTAACAACACTTTCGTTCATTGAATACCCGATTGCTAAATTTGATGCAATGGCTGAAGAAAGAGTGCAACCAGTGCCATGTGTATTAGGATTATTAATTTTTTCACTTTCCAACCAGGTAATATTTCCCTGGTAATATAATAAGTCATCTGCTCTATCTTCAAAATGGCCACCTTTTATTAAAATATAACCATTATAAAAGGTGCTTATTTTTTGGGCAGCTTTAATCATTTTATTTTTGCTATCTATTATTATATCGGTTAGTACTTGAGCTTCAGGAATATTGGGAGTGATAATACTAGCAAGAGGAATAAGTGATTCTTTCAAAAGCTTTACAGCACTATCTGCCAAGAGTTGTGATCCACTAGTTGAAACCATAACTGGATCAATAACAATATTTTTTACTGGATACTGTTTTAGTTTAGTAACAATGGTTTTAATTAAAATAGGGCTTGAAACCATACCTATTTTAATAGCATCAGGATAAATATCTTCAAAAACACAATCAAACTGTTCATTTAAAAATTGAGGTGTAACCTCCATAATATCACGTACACCAGTTGTATTTTGAGCAACTAGAGCTGTAATGATGCTCATTCCATATACTTTATGAGCAGTCATAGTCTTTAAATCTGCTTGTACACCTGCTCCACCAGTGGGATCAGTTCCAGCTATTGTTAATACTTTTTTCATTATAGCACCTCCATAAATTTCATATTTTTAAATGCTAAGTCACATATAGATTTAATTTTTATCCAATCATTTAAATTACTACGATCAGCAACTCCCCAAACAATGAATCCAGCTTTTTTAGCAGTGTTTATAGCATGTAAGGCATCTTCAATTACAATACATTCATTAATATTTAAATTAAGTTTTTTCATAGCGTAAATGTAAATATCACTATCCTGTTTTGTTAGATTGGTATCATCACATGTAATAATTTTATCAAAATAACTTATTAACTTGTGCTTGTTTAAGATTTTGATAGTTAAATCACGTTTATTAGCAGTTAATAAACACATTTTTTTGTTTAAAATTGTGCATTTATTAATAAATTCTCTAACTCCTGTTTTTAAACTAACTTCATTTAAATATTGATACTCAATTAAATCAAAAAGCTGCTTTTGAATTTCTGGCACTGTTTCATTGAAACAGTATTTGTCTTTTAGATAATTAATGGCATCTTTAATTGATAAAGGAGCTAAAATTCTTTTTAAATCATCGCTAACAATAATACCTCTATTCTTTAATAATGTTATAGCTGCATTTTCCCAAATATTCATAGAATCAATAAGAGTTCCATCCATATCAATGATATATCCTTTAATCATGATTTAACTCCCTAACTAATTGACCACTAGCAGCAGTGATATCATTTGCTTTCATAATTGCAGAAACTACTGCTATACCAGCAATATTAATATCTTTTAGTTTAGAAATATTATCTAAGTTGATTCCACCAATTGCAACAACAGGAAGATCAATATTGTCACATATTTTTTTTAAACTATCTAATGTTACATTAGTAGCGTCATTCTTAGTTTCAGTAGAAAATATAGCACCAACTCCAACATAATCAGCTCCATCAATTTTAGCTTGAAATGCTTCTTTTAAGTTGTGAACTGAAACTCCTAATATTTTATCTGGTCCGATTTGTTTACGTACAATTGAAGCAGGAATATCATTTTGACCAATGTGAATACCATCACTATTTATGGCTAAAGCAACTTCAAGGTTATCATTAATAATTAAAGGGATATGATACTTTTGACAAACTTTTTTTACATCTTTGGCAATACTTATAAATTCTTCGTTACTTAAATTTTTCTCTCGTAGTTGAATTATTGTTACACCACCTAAAATAGCTTTTTCTAAATCATCGGTAAGTTTATGTCCATTAAGCCATTTACGATCAGTAACAAGATACAATTTCAACATGTCTTTATAAAACATCAATTTTAACACCTGCTTTTAAATCTTTATATTTAATAGTGCTTAAAGCATCAATTAAATAAGTTCTAAAACTACTAGTTCCTTCATCACGATTTCTGATTTTTTGACTAGCAAGCTCACCACAATATCCCATTAATGCAACTGTATAAGCAGTAGTTTCTAATAATGAACTTTGACCAACTGCAATAAAGGCTCCAAGAATTGCTGAAAGCATACATCCTGTTCCAGTAATTTTAGACATTGTTGAACATCCATTATAAATTGCATACGCTTTATCTTTTGATGCAATGATATCAATAGCGCCAGTAATTGCAATAATAGCATTTGTCTCTTGACTAAATTTTTTTGCAAACTTAACTACTTCGTCAAGGTTATCTTTTGTAACTATATCGTTTATACTAGCATCAACGCCTTGGGTGGTAGATGTATTTATGGCTAATGCTTTTATTTCAGAAATATTTCCTCTAATTACACTAAAACTAATATTTTTTAATAATTTTTTAGCACTTTCTGTACGGAATTTACTAGCACCAGCACCAACTGGATCAAAAATAATAGGGTGATTTAAATTATTAGCCATTTTACCTGCTGCTATCATTGATGTAATTGTACGTTCATTAAGAGTACCGATGTTTATTACCAATGAATTACAAATTGTTGTAATATCTTCAACTTCGTTAATATCATCTGCCATAATAGGACTTCCATTAACTGCTAAAATTGCATTTGCACAGTCATTAACAGTAACATAATTTGTAATACAATGAACTAATGGATTTCTTAACTTGATTTCATTTAAAATATTCTCAAACATTTTCTTCCTCACTTTCCTTTAAATAAAAAGAGAATATGCCAATAAAACATATTCCCTATAATTATATAAGTAACTATGTTCCCTACGTTGGCATTATCCAAATCAGGTAATCGGTCGAAGTTCACAACTTCCTCTCAGCCTGTTTACAAGCTCCCGTGATTTCTTTTATATCATAACATTATTAAAACATTAGAGCAATAATTAGAGTAATATAGGTAATAATTTTGTGAAATTTGTTGATAATAATAGAAAGAATTGAATTTGTAAATGTTATAGAGTATAATTAATAGGGTTTGCGATAAAACCCAGAACGGAGCGATAGAATGAAAGAAAATTATGATGTTGTGGTTGTCGGTGCTGGTCCAGCAGGGATTATGGCATGTTATGAATTGTATTTAAAACAACCAGAATTGAAAGTATTGCTTATAGATAAGGGACAAGATGTTATGAATCGTCATTGTCCGATTAAAGAAAAGAAAATTAAATCATGTCCGATTATAAAAAATGATGAACCAGGATGTTTACCAGCTTGTTCAATTACATCTGGTTTTGGTGGGGCAGGAGCTTATTCAGATGGTAAATTCAATATCACAAGTGAGTTTGGTGGTTGGTTAACTGATTATTTATCAAATGATGAAGTTGAGGATATTATTAATTATGTTGATAATTTATATTTAAAACATGGAGCAACTAAAGATATTACAGATCCTACTACAGATAAAGTTAAAGACATTGAACATAGAGGCTATGCAGTTGGTTTAAAAATGCTAAGAGCTAAAGTAAGACATTTAGGAACTGAAGAAAATTTACGTATTATGACAGAAATGTCTAATGAATTAAAACAACATGTAGATGTGGCATTTAGAACATCTGTTAAAGAAGTGGTAGTAGAAGATGGACATGCTACAGGAATAGTTTTAGAAAATGGAAAAATTATAAATGCTAAAAAAATTGTCTTAGCACCAGGACGTGATGGTTCTGCTTGGTTGACAAAGGTATTAAAACAACATGGTTTAGAATTATATAATAATCAAGTTGATATTGGGGTACGTGTTGAAACAAGTAATATCGTAATGGAAGAGATAAATAATAATTTATATGAAGGAAAGTTTATTTATAACACTAGTGTTGGAACAAAAGTTAGAACATTCTGTTCAAATCCCTCAGGACATGTGGTTATTGAAAATCATAGTGGGACTATGTTGGCAAATGGGCATGCTTTTCATGATCCAAAATTAGGTAGTAAAAATACTAATTTTGCATTACTGGTATCACATACTTTTAGTGAACCATTTAATCAGCCTAATGAATTTGCTCATGAGGTAAGTCGTTTAGCTAATAAATTGTCTAATGGAAGTGTTATTGTTCAGCGATATGGTGATATTAAAAGGGGACGGAGAACTACATATAAACGTTTAAAAGAAGGGTATACTGTTCCTACATTACCTGAAGCAGTTCCAGGTGACTTAGGGCTAGTATTACCTTATAATACTATGAAATCAATTATTGAGATGATTGAGGCATTGGATAATGTAACTCCAGGTATTGCTAATGAACACACATTATTATATGGGGTTGAAGCTAAATTTTACTCAGCTCGTCCTAAAGTAAGAGAAGGTTTTGAATGTGAAATTGATGATTTATATGTAGCGGGTGATGGTGCAGGTTTAACTAGAGGATTAGCCCAGGCAGGTGCAAATGGTATTATTGTGGCTCGTCATATAATTAAAAACATTAAATAATTAAATATGTTACTATTTATATTTAATTTGCTGATAAAAAGATATTATATATTATGAAATTTATTTTATGTAGTATACATTTTCATGTTTTTTTGCTAATTTCAAGGTTTTATTAGAGATAGAGAATAGTAACTTAAATATTTATATGTATTATATTATTTTTGTAATAAGAATTGATTCTTTAATTAGACAAGGATCAATTTTTTTTAATTGTTTTATTATTAAAGAATAAAAGTAATGGATATGGAAAAATTAGAACATATTTATAAATTATATAATTATTAAGAGGTTGAACTAGCTTTAAAGGGCAATTCTAAAGTATACTATAGTGGGGTGATATATAATGAGTGATCTTTTAAAAATACCATATGTTGGTAAAGCAACGGAAGCATCGTTAAAGTTGATTGGTTATGATACATTAGAGTCATTACAAGATGCAGATCCAGAATTGATGTATGAAAAAGAATGTGAAATAAGAAAACAAAAGATTGATCGTTGTCAATTATATATGTATCGTATGATAGTTTACTATGCAAATACCTCTAATCCTGATTCTAGTAAATTAAAATGGTGGTATTGGAAAGATTGATATTGACAAGAATGGCTAGATAAGTTAAGATTACAACGATAAATAAAGGCGATGAATAGAGGAGTAATTATATTAGTACATTTTAGAGAGTCTCGGTTGGTGAAAAGAGATAATGTAGGGTATAATGAAAAAAGACTAGGAGCTGTATCTAGGATATTAACATTGATTAGATAACGTAGGCCACGTTATAGGCAAAACTATTATTTGATAGTTGATGAGGTTAATAAGGTGACTTATTAATGAAATAGGGTGGTACCACGATGACTTTCGTCCCTTTGGGATGAGAGTTTTTTATATATTAGGAGGATAAAATGGAAGAAAGAAAGTTTAGCGAACAAGAATTAGTTCGTCGTGAGAAATTACAAGAATTAATTGATAAAGGGATAGATCCTTTTGGTCAAAGATTTGATGTTACTGCATATTCAAAAGAAATAAAGGAAACTTATGGTAGTAAAACACATGAAGAATTAGAAGAAATGGCAGTAGAAGTAAAAGTAGCTGGAAGAATCATGACAAAGCGTCGTAAAGGAAAAGTATGTTTTATGCATATCCAGGATCGTGATGGCCAAATTCAATTATATGTACGTAAAGATGCTGTTGGTGAAGATGTTTATGAAATAATCAAAAAAGGTGATATCGGAGATATCATTGGGGTTAAGGGAACTGTATTTATGACTAATACAGGTGAATGTTCAATCAAAGTTGAAGAATATACCCACTTAACTAAAGCATTACGCCCATTGCCAGAAAAATATCATGGTTTGAGTGATGTTGAAGAACGTTATCGTAGGAGATATGTTGATTTGATCATGAATGAGGAAGCTCGTAAAATTGCTTTTGCAAGACCAAAAATCATTCGTTCAATTCAAAATTATTTAGATGATAAAGGTTATGTTGAGGTTGAAACACCAGTTTTAAATCCAATTTTAGGTGGGGCTAGTGCAAGACCATTTACTACTCATCACAATACTTTAGATATGGAGTTTTATTTACGTATCGCTACAGAATTAGGATTAAAAAGATTAATTGTTGGTGGTATGGATGCAGTCTATGAAATTGGTCGTTTATTTAGAAATGAAGGAATGGATCGTACACATAATCCTGAGTTTACTACTATTGAAGTATATAAGGCATTTAGTGATCTTGAAGGGATGATGGATTTAACAGAAGGTATTATTTCTAATGCTGCAAATGTTGTGTGTGGAACATATGATATTGAATATAAAGGAAATAAGATTTCTTTAGCACCAGGTTTTAAACGTATTTCTATGACTGATGCAATCAAAGAAAAAACAGGGATAGATTTTGCTGCTCAATTATCTTTTGAGGATGCTAAAAAGTTAGCTGAAGAGCATAATATTGATGTAGAACCACATTTTGGATATGGTCATATTATTAATGAATTTTTTGAAAAGTATGTTGAAGAAACAATTATTGAACCTACATTTGTATATGGGCATCCAATTGAAATTTCACCACTAGCTAAAAAGAATCTAGAAGATCCACGTTTTACACAACGTTTTGAATTATTTATTTGTGGTAATGAGTATGCTAATGCATTTACTGAATTAAATGATCCAATTGATCAATATGAAAGATTTGCTAATCAATTAAAAGAAAAAGAGTTGGGTAATGATGAAGCTAATGAAATGGATTTAGATTATGTAGAAGCATTGGAATACGGATTACCTCCAACAGGTGGTATGGGAATGGGAATTGATCGACTTGTGATGTTGTTAACAGGACAAGAAAGTATACAAGAAGTTATCTTGTTCCCTCAGATGAAACAACGACATAACAACAAATAACCTGTATACAGGTAGCATACAATCAAAAAACAACGTATTTTCAAGGGGGTTGAGTCGTACACAGTTATTGTACAGTTTCAAATAAATGTCGCAAATTTTCCGTAAAAATCGTATTTTTCCGTAGATTTGCCATAAAAATTCCGTGAAAATTGAAAAAAGAACTAGGTTTATATTATTGATTGATCCAGTCCCAGTCAAGTGGACACACAAAATAAATAAAATAGATGACCCAATTGGTATTAAGCTGATTGGGTTTTTAAGTTGTTTAGTAATTCATGATACTTTGCTATTCTTGGATTAAATGCAATCGGATATTGTTTAGGCTTTACTGTATTCATAGCTTCCATTCTTATTTCCATTGGTGCTTTTGAATCATAACGTTCTTGATAACGCTGGTAATTATAAAAATTTATATAATTACCAATTGCCTCTATTAAACTTTCTTTGTCATATATCTCATACATCTTATACATCTCTGTCTTGATTATCCCCCAAAGTCCTTCTGTTGGTCCATTATCCAAACAACATGCTACTCTTGACATAGGACCAAACTGTTAAAATACCCCTTTCACTTATCACTCAGGTAATTTTTTGAATTTTGACAACCTGTTTCTGCAGATTTTTTGATTTATTAATAATTGCCAATCAAATATTTTCTATTTTCAAAAGCAAAAAAAGAGATTCAATTTGAATCTCTCACTGATGAATAATAATCATTTATATCTTCATATGCACTTTAGCAAACAGACACTGCCTACTGTAGATAAGTTTTGTTAGTAGGATTATTTCGAAAATCTTTTATATTCCTTATTCCAATCATATGAAAGTATCTAGAAAAACTTTTTTACTCATTTAAATCTGTTCTCTTTAAAAAAGCCCCTTCTTGAACCATTTTTATTTTTTTAAGTATGTCAATATTTGCATTTTCGATTTCAACTTTTTTCATGACATCTTCTCCGTTTTCAATAATTAATTCACCAATAACAGGATTTAAAAAAGCCATTATGACATAATTAATGCCAGCAAAATCAAGAAATACTTTTTCTTTATCTTGCAATGATTTTTTTATTAACTCATAACATCTTTTTCCTTCATCATATGATATAGCAGTATCTCCCTGTGCAAAATTATTAATTTCTATTTTCATTTTTTCACCCTCATTTTAAGATATTATATATTTTTTAGCTTATTCTCCTAGTAGAAAACATCATCCCATCTTCAGCCACTTTTAATAAACTAGAATACTTATTACTATTGAATTGGTACAGACTATACACTTTCCTGAAAATCATTCATTGGATTTTTATTAATTAATATTTCTTTTTGTTTTGGATAAGTAACGTGTGTATATATCTGTGTTGTTGATATTGAACTATGTCCTAATATATTTTGTATATATCTTATATCCACTTCTTTTTCAAGCAATGTTGTTGCAAAAGTATGTCTAAACATATGCGGTGTAATGTGTACTGATAATTTTAATTCATTTTCAATATTTTTTAATAATATCCTTATTGATTGTTCCGATAATCGTGTATTGAATTTACTCAAAAATAGATAACTATTTTCATCATCTATATTATTAAATTCTAGATATTTTTTCAAAGAAGTTATTACCTGATCACTACCCAAATATAAAATTCTTTCTTTTGATCCTTTTCCAAATATTTTTAATGATCTATCATGAAAGTCTATGTCTTTTAAACGAATATTACACAACTCTGATATACGTATACCTGTTGAAAACAATAATTCTATAGCAGCTATATTTCTTACCGCTAATTTCTTTTTATATTCAGTATTCGCTGTATTCAAATCATTAGATAAGTATTGAAATATTAAATTCAAATACTCTTTTTGAATAATCCTTGGCAGCATTTTGGGCTCTTTAATTTGTGTTCTAATCTTTATAAATGGAGAAAACGAAATTATTTCCTCATATTCTAAATATGAATAAAATGCTTTTATACTAGCTATTTTTCTCTTGACTGTCTTATATTTTGAGTATTTTCTATTTAAAAAATGTATGTATTCATTTATTTTTTTTAAATCATCATTAGATGAACCAATAAAATCAAAATACTGTTTCAAATCTATTTTATATGCTCTTATTGTTTTTTGATTCAATCTTTTCCTTAATATACAATCCTCCAAATAATCTTCTAAATATTCTTCTGTTCTTTTTCTTTCCATATTTTTTCCTCCTGTATAATTCACATTATATTTAAAGAGAAAAAAATACATAACTTAATAATAAAAAACACATTTATATTTACTAATGATAATAAGAGATTATCAAACATTCAGAGAACTATAGGTAGCTTGAAACTGTCCTACACTTAAAGGAGGAAATATGAATAAAAAATACAACTTACCTCAAGATTTAGTAATTCTTATATCTGGAGTTCCAGGAGTTGGAAAGACAACAGTTTCTTATGAACTTTTAAAAATGTATAAGGAATTTAGACTTGTTGAAGAAACTGATGTGATTCGTGAAGTCCTACGAGGGTATAACAATCATTTGGCATCTGTTTATAATCTGCCATCAGAAAATATTTATGCACATGATGTATTTTTAAGTTATGAGATGGCAAAGGAGCAATGTAAGATAATGAAAAATTCTCTCATCAACATTATTAAACGTCAACGAAGAAAAGGCATTCCAACAATAATTAATGGCGTACATATCATTCCAGAAGAATTATATTTAAGCACGCCTTTTTCAAATATTATATATATTAATTTGTATATAGATTCAGAAGAAACCCTATGGAATCGTCTGAAGACTAGAAATCCTCAAAAATATAAGCTCGAATATATTCCATTTATATATCATACCAACGTTGATTTGAATAGTAGTTTACATAATATTCCAAAAGATTTGTGTAAGATATATTCAATTAACGTAAGCAATCTTTCTATTGAAGAAACACTTTCTAAAATAGATGATATCTTTTGTAAATTATATATCATCAGTTAAAACAAGTCGATTGCAGATTCCCAAACAGCATTGTACTTTTCTAGACATTCTTTACCACGTTGAGAAGATGCACTAAAAACCTCAAATTTTGCATCTGTCATAATTTTGGGTTGACCATTTTCATCAAAATGTGGCTTGGAATAAATGATACAATTATCCAAACGGATAATAACTTCGTCTCTTTTGTTTGAATACATTCGGAAACATTTTTGGAGAGTATGGTTATTGCCTATTTGATGTTTAGCTCTCTTAATTGTGGCATCAAGTTCTTGAAGAAAAATGTCTTGTTGCTTATGAGCATATTTCACCTCATCTGATGTGGGGTTAAGGAAAAGACATCTAAAATCGATTCCAGACATATCTTCATTCGCAGATTTTTCTTCCAAATATTCAAATAGTTCTTCAAAATTACCTCCGAATAATTTCATGTTTTTTCTACCGTATATCCACAAATATTTACCAGTATACAGAAAGGATTGAACTATTGATTTCCATAAATCGAATGTTTCAAAGCCGGTTAAAAAATATGCAGTCTTATTCCTGTATATAGGACTTTTTTTACAAAAAGCATTGTTCGATATTAGCAAGTCAACAAAATCCTCACATTGCATGTCTACTTGACGATGTTTTTCCTTGATAATCTCTATTTTTTTAGAAAAACTAGAAAATGCATTTCTAGTATATTCTGAATCATGTAAATCAAAGCATTTTATAAATGATGTCTCAAAATTTTCTCTATTTATATTGATTTCACGAGCAATATTCATAGGATTGTCAATCCAGGAATGCCAATTTGGATCATTGTCAAATAAGATAGGAATTACTATTTTATTTAGACCGCTTGCAAAACCAGCCTCATAAAGTAACCATGGCGATTTTTTATTTTCTCTTGTAAAGCAAAGTAATAGTATATCACATTCAATAATTTTTTGAATGATTTTTTCTTGAACCCTCTCTCCAGCTGAGATATTCTCCTCTGACATAAATACATTCAAATGAGGGTTTAAGCTTTCAAGAAGATTTTTTACTTCAATTGCAAAATCCCTACTTTTAGATTTTGACCAACTAATAAATATATTTGACATACAAAATACAATCCCTTTCTTTTTTTAATAATTACTCTTTATCTGATAGATAGTTTCAAGCTACCTATAGTTCTCTGAATGTTTGATAATCTCTTATTATCTTCACTTGCATAGAAATATATTTCTACACTATTTTAGTTTAAATATTATAACATGTTTTTTCTGATAAAATGCGTTATCTTCGCAAACGACCATTTTTTCGACGTGAAATACAATTATTTTATGAAAACATCCTATTTTTACTAGTATTTTACAAATCTTAAAAGTAAAAATTCTGGGTACTCTTAAAATAATTCATAATTTTACTTTCTTAAATTTATTATTAATCTCCATATTATTTAATGCTTTTCATATTTACTTATTAGCACATTGATGATAGTTAGGATAAAGAGAATATTTCCTAACTACCACTATATCTACTAATAAGTTATTTGTATTCTATTTATGACATTTTATTTTCATAAATATATGAAAATAAAAAAATACAAAATATCCTTTTAATTTATTACTTGTCATCTTTTTTTATTTTGACATCCTATTTCTCTAGATTTTTTCTTATTTTTTTCAAAATAGTTTTCTTTCTTTTGTTTATAGCATCTCCTAAAGATTCAATATCCAGAGTCAAGAATAAGAGCATTGCGCTCTGTTCTTGCGAAAAAGAATACAACATTAGAAGCAGAGATGCTGGATGTATTATCTCAGATGTATAAGAAAAACGTAAAACCTGAGGTCAGAGATTTTATTGAGGAAATGGAAGAAACTGAGAATAGATCTTTAAAAAAATAGAAAGAAAAAGTGATTCAGCTAATGTAAGACAACAATATTAGCTGTGTTTGCCCAAAATTTAAAGCGTGTGCGATTTGTTTAAAAATATGGAACAACAATACCCCATGACTTTATTTAAAGACGTGTGGCGAAATGTAAAAGAATTTTGAAATGATAGTGATATACATTTATTTTGTTGATGATTATAAGATTGAATTTTAAACAAATTTGCATATGCAGGTTAAAGCATCGGCGTCATTGACACCGAATGCGACATACAATATCGGGCAATGCCCGCTATTTCTAGAGGTTTTCAGAAATTCAATTTTGACGTCATTATATTTAAAAGTGCATTAAGTTCAACGTCATAAAAAAGAAACTCTTTATTTATAAAAGGGTTTCAAGGTGGTCGTTATCAGCTCATTGAGTAAATTGTGCTGAAATATGTAGAATCATAAAACATAAAATGATATAATGCATGTGGAACAGCCATAACGGTAGGTGGTTATGCTTTGGTCGTCTGATCGAAGGTACGTAATCCTTCGTTAACATAGATATCTATTCTAAAGAATAGAAATATGAAAACGGAGGTGATTAACATGACATCTTATGAAACAGGTATGATAGTGTTAGGTATACTAACATTTACTGTGACTTTAATAAGTTTGATTGTTAAATTGCTTCTTGTCATTATTGATAAGGATAATAAAGCAAAAAAATAACTACCTCATGTGTCTGGTCAACTGGTGAGGTAGTTATTTCACTATTGTAAATCCAAGGCATAACCGCTTATCGGCTGTTCCTCTTTTCATTTACATTATAGTTTATGTAAAAGTGAAAGTCAACATACAATTATATTTATAAAAAGTTATAAAAAGTAAAATGATAAGGTCAATTTCTAATGAGGGATTGGCTTTTTTATTGGAGGAATGAATGGAAAAGAAACAAAGAACAACAATATGGTTGTCACCTAATATTATGAACAGTCTTAATGATATGAGATCAAAAGCAAACTGTAAAAGTAGGAGTGAATTTATTGAACAGGCAATACAGTTTTATAGTGAATATAATGATGCAATGAATAAAGGACAGCATTAATTTATCGATATGTTTGATAAGGTTATATCGAAGAATATGAATGTGAGGTGGATTCATGGAAAAAGATTATGAGAAAGATGCTAGAATTTTTAAAGCATTTTGTGATCCAAATAGACTAAAAATTTTAGACATATTAAAGGTAGGAGAATATTGTGCATGTAAACTTTTAGATATATTAGATGTTAGTCAATCAACATTGTCACATCATATGAAAATATTAACAGACTCAGGAATTGTTAATGTTAGAAAAGAAGGAAAATGGTCACACTATTCTTTGTCAGAAGATGGGATCCAAATAGCTATTGATTATCTTAGTCAAATGAAATAAATAGAAAGAAAGCCACCAAAACGGTGGCTAAAATAAAAAAATATAAATCGAAAATTATCGATATAAGGAGAGCGGTATGGAACAATTATGGTTATTTATTCAAAATCAAGTTCTAGGAATGAAATGGCTGAATGATTTAATAGGAACAGTTCTTATGTCTTTAGGATTTGATATAACAAGTCATATAGGCGGAAGTATTAAGTTTTTTATTTATGATGTATTAAAAATAACTTATTTATTATGTTTATTAATTTTTATTATTTCATATATTCAAAGTTATTTTCCACCAGAAAGAAGCAAGAAAATATTAGGAAAATTTCATGGAATAACTGCAAATATTGTTTCAGCTTTATTAGGGACAGTCACTCCATTTTGCTCATGTTCATCAATTCCGTTATTTATTGGATTTACAAGTGCAGGGTTACCATTAGGAGTTACTTTTTCATTTTTAATTTCATCACCTATGGTTGATTTAGGAAGTCTTGTATTATTAATGAGTGTTTTTGGAGTTAGGGTTGCTATTGCTTATGTTATTATTGGTTTAGTGATAGCGGTTGTTGGAGGAACAATTATTGAAAAATTGCATATGGAAAAACATGTAGAAAGTTTTATTATGAATGCTAGTGCTGTAGATATAAATTCTCCTGCACTTACTTATAAAGAACGTATGATATATGCAAAAGATCAGGTTGTTGAAACACTTAAAAAAGTTTTTCTGTATATATTAATAGGTGTTGGGATAGGTGCAGTCATTCATAATTGGATACCTGAAATTTGGATAGAGAGTGTTTTGGGAGGAAATAACCCATTTGGAGTTATATTAGCAACGATTGTTGGTATACCAATGTATGCTGATATATTTGGTACAATTCCTGTTGCAGAAGCTTTACTTGCAAAAGGAGCTTTACTAGGAACAGTTTTATCATTTATGATGGGAGTTACAACATTAAGTTTACCATCAATGATTATGTTGAAAAAAGCAATAAAACCACAGTTATTGGGCTTGTTTATAGGAATTTGTACTGTAGGTATAGTTTTAGTTGGATATTTATTTAATATCTTTTCATTTTTATTAATTTAGATTGGAGATAAAAATACTGGTTAATGTTGTGAACTTTAATATGGTTGTTGAAATAAATCAACTTTTAAAGGAACAGGCAATAGAATATTCACTTCATGCTTTGGGTGGATGTACTTGTACAGGTTTAAGATTAAGGAGAGATGGGGAAGAGTATCAAATTAAAAAAATTATTGAAATCATTAATGATTATCTTGATCAAAAATGGATGAGGGTCAAACAAGATGAAAAAGATTCATATATATTAAATGTTGAATCAAAATTTGATTTTGAAAAGTAAAGGAGAAAGCGTTATGAAATTATTTAAAAAGAAGAGTTGTTGTCAATGTTCAGTGGATGAAATAAAACAAGCAGAAGAAACAAAAAATGAACTAGGGATTAAGATTTTAGGATCAGGATGTGCAAAATGTAATAAACTAGAGGAGTCTGTAAGAAAAGCTATATTAGAAATGAATATAGAATTACCAATAGACCATATAACAGATTTTGCCCAAATTGCATCTTATGGTATAATGTCAACACCAGCATTGGTCTTAAATGGAGAAGTTGTATCTTTTGGTAAGGTATTATCTGTAGATGAAGTTAAGCACATATTGGAAGCAAAATTATAAAAGTATATGGAAAAGAAATTAAAGGTTGCATTTATATGTGTTCATAATTCATGTCGCAGTCAAATTGCTGAAGCATTAGGTAAAAAATTAATGAGTAATAAGTATGATTTTTATTCATGTGGTACAGTATTAAAAGATCAAATAAATCAAGATGCAGTAAGGATTATGAAAGAACTTTATCGAATAGATATGGAAAAAACACAATACAGTAAATTAATTACTGATATTCCAGAAGTTGATGTTGCTATATCAATGGGATGTGATGTAAAATGTCCATATATTGGTAGAAATTTTGATGAAAGTTGGGATTTGGCTGATCCTACTGGTCGTGATGATGAATTTTTTAAAAATATAATTAAAGAAATTGAAAATCATGTTATAAATTTAAATTACAAATAATAAGTCTTTTTGATCTGTTATTTTTTTGAATTAAATATATAAATGAATTTAAAGTGTAATTTAGTACTAAAATATTATTAAATAGATAAAGTCTGTTTGTAAAGTAACTTAATTTTTTGAAGAATTTTATAACTAAATAATTGATAGATTTATGCAATGACCTATCTAGAAATGATGTAATTAGTATATAAAAAAGCTAAACTATAATTAACACAATAGTTTAGACTTTTTATTTTTATATATTAAATTTTTTAGAGAGTTTCTCTATTTGTGATTTAGAAACCCCAAATCTAGTACATAAATCTTCTATATACTGATTTAATTCTGCAGGTGATTTTCCTTTTAACTCTTCTTCATTAATACCCAAAGCTTTCATCATTCCTCTAATTAAATTTAACGTGTCTGGATTACCTTCTTGATATTTATGTATCATATCATCATAATATTTTTCGGCTCCTTCAAACATTTGTTCATCTTGCTTATTTTTATCATTAAATTCCTTTTGAAGCTCTAAAAGTACATCAATTTCTTCACTATCTAGATCAAGGGCATTAAAAAAATCTAATGCTTGATTACATAAAAGTTCTAATTCTAACAGTTGATTTTCAGGATCAAGTTTTTTTATTAATTCAAGATCATGATAAAAATCTTTAATTTTTTGCTGATCCTGGTTTGTAAGAATAATATCTTCATATTCATCATTTATAATATCATCTAAAATAATTGGTATATAATAAGCAACTTTCTCATGACTAGTTAATATCATTTTGACATCTAAATCTGTTATAGCTGCTAATAGTTCAATAAATTTATTTTTGTTGATAAAAGAATTATCAAAACAATATTTACAAATATCAGTGGTAATATAAGCTAGTGATTTAGAGTTTTCTAACTCTAATTTAGTAATATTATCATATTTGAAACAACCTTTAATATCAAATTGGAAGTAAACTTTATTAGTGGTAATAATCATTCCTTTACTACCGTCTAACTCTTTACTGTTATCAATAAACGCAACAAGTTCTAAAATATCACTATCTCCATACAGATATATTGCATTACCAATTTGACTAGGGATATTGTCATTAAAATATATTACACCATTTGTTACAAAATCATTATTTAAAAAAGTTAAAATCTGTTCTTTATTCATAATTGCCTCCATATATATTTTATAGAAAATGTCTACTTATTTAATTTCATCTTTATTGTATCATAAGTTGAAAATGTATGTTTATTTATCACTTTAACAATTACTTAATGATTAATACAAAAATACTAATAAGTTATGAGCTTATTGTTTTGTTTTTAATTGTTGATAGAAGGATTTAGTATCTTCAATATTATCATCATTTATTATATAGATATCATCTTCAGTGTAAATGATAATATAACATTTATGTAAGCTGGCAAGATAAACTTTACAATCACCATACTTTTCAAATCTATACTTTCCTTTAGCATAAATTCCTGTATCAGTGCCATTAATACGTTTTCCATCACCTAAATTATTTGTAATTTCAAGTCTTTCTATTTTAGTTATATCAATATCAAAGTTATAAAATTCACTAGTAACGATAATTTTATTATTTTGAAGTGACAAATCAACTATATTATTTGTTACATCTAAATAGTATGGATAACCAAATATCAAGATTAAAAAACAAAGAATAACAGAAATAAATCCAATAATAAAATACCGATAACCCTTTTTTGCAGTGTTAAAAGTTAATTGCATACCACCAGGCATTGAAACTAGTGTCCGAGGATCATAAGGGTTGTAATAAGCAGGTCCCATTAAACCAATTTTCCAACAATCATCACTAGATAAGCTATAACTACATTCATTATAATGTGAAAGTAGTTCAGTTTTTTTATTATGATAGTCTTTTATTTTATATAACGTAATAATAGTAGTGATAAAGGACAAGATAGTTACAAATATTATATATATAAACTTAAACATTTCTAATAGATATAATTGTATTACTAAATTAAATAAAGCATCACTTAAAGTTAAACAAAAAAGACAGTCATAGAAAATTTGTTTGCGATTTAAATTAATCATAATATTTGCTTCATTATTTTCACAAAATGTCTGAATTCTCAGTTTTTTAATAAAAATTAGACCAGTTAATAATATAATCATTTGTAAAATTATAAAGGGATATATTATAACATCAGCTTTATATTTTATCATTAATAAAAAAATATAAATATCAATTATAATAACACAATAGAAATGCTTTAATTTAAAAGTAGATTGTTCTATATAAGGAGAAGAAGCTTTTAAATCAATTTTATATTTTATATTATTTAAAATTAACCAACTATTTTGCTTTTTAATTTTAAGTAATTTTTCTCTAGCTTTTTTAAAAGGAATTTGCATGCTAACTGTATTTATAAAAATTAATACAAAAAATATAAATACAGTTATTAATGGTGGAAATAAATTAAATAATAAAATTGAGATTATAGATATAATAAAAGAGATACTTAATAATATATTTAGTTGTCTATTATAAGATATAATTATTTTTTGAACATCAATCGATTCAATTGTATATTCAGGGATAGTTACTAAAAATAAATTACCATCTTTATATTTGGAATCTCTTTTTGATGAGTAGTAAAATACAATATTAATAAACATAAGTATTAAAGCTAAATACCACATATAAGTTACCTTTCTACTGTTTGTATAACGTATTGTAATATAAAAGGTATACTCAATCAATGTATTTTAACTATAAAATAATTTAGTTATATAACATAATTTTTAAATAACAGTTGTAATAATACAAAAAGCTATTTCTTTATCACTAAAATTTATCTTTTTTTTGGTAAAAAATTACTAAAATTATTGTTAAAAAAGCGCTTATGTGGTAGGATTTATATGTAAGATAATGAAAGTTATTTACGGGAAATTTTGAAAAGGAGGAAAATTATGAAGAAGAGTTGGGATAAGAAAATTTCAGCTGTATTAACTGCTACGTTAATTTTAACAGTAGCGCCAGTCAGCACTCTGGCACAACCAAATGCTAGAATTACTCAGTCAAATCTAGAAGATGTTTATGTTGATATCATTGGAGAAGGTGAACGCTCAACATTATTTAATGAAAATTGGAAATTTCATCGTGGAGATGTTGAAAATGCTCAAAATGTAGATTTTAATGATAATTCATGGGATAATGTTAACTTACCACATGATTATAGTATCGATCAGGAATTTACAACAAGTGGAGAAGCTGAAAGTGGATTTTTACCAGGTGGTGTAGGATGGTATCGTAAGACATTTGTAGTGCCTGAAAAATATCAAGGTAAACAATTAATGATTGAATTTGATGGTGCTTATATGAATGCTGAAGTATATCTTAATGGTAAAAAATTAGGTGAACATCCATATGGATATACAGCGTTTGCTTTTGATCTAACTGATGAGTTAGTTTTTGATGGAAAGACTGAAAATGTTTTAGTTGTAAAAACTAATAATAAGATTCCAAGTAGTAGATGGTATTCAGGTAGTGGTATTTATCGTGATGTAACATTAACTGTTACAGATAAAGTACATGTTGGATATAACGGTACTCAAATAATTGCCAAAGATTTAGAAGCAAATAAGAATGGAACTGTTGAAGTTGATGTAACAACTACAGTTGAAAATGATAGTGATATTAATAAAACAGTAACTGTAAAGAATACATTACTTGATGAAAACGGTAATGTGGCAAGTGATACAACTGCTAGCGAAGTTCAAATTGCTGCTGATGGAAGTCAGGATGTAAAACAAAGCGTGTCTGTTGAATCACCAGATTTATGGTCAGTAGATGATGTTAATATGTATAAGATGAAAACAGAAATAGTAGAAGGAAATAAAGTCTTAGATACATATGAAACTGATTATGGATTCCGTTATTATAATTTTAATAACAATACTGGTTTTTCATTAAATGGCGAAAACATGAAGTTAAAAGGTGTTTGTATGCACCATGATCAAGGAGCATTAGGAGCAGTTGCAAATCGTGACGCTATTGAACGCCAAGTAAAAATTTTAAAAGAGATGGGATGTAATGCGATTCGTGTTACTCATAATCCAGCTGCTTCAGCATTATTAGATATTTGTAATGAGTATGGTATATTAGTAATTAATGAAGCTTTTGATGGTTGGACAGAATATAAAAATGGTAATGTTAATGATTATACAGCTCATTTTGAAGAAACAATTTCTGCTGATAATCAAATTATCAATGGTGAACCAGGTATGCAATGGGGAGAATTTGATGTAAAAGCAATGGTTGATGGTGCTAAAAATGATCCTAGTGTAATTATGTGGTCAATTGGAAATGAAATTGATGAGGGTGTTTCAACAAGTACTTCACATTATTTACAAGTGGCAGAAAGTATTATTGATTGGATTCAAGAAGTTGATACAACTCGCCCAATAACTAATGGAGATAACCGTAAAAATACTAATTCTAGTGCATTGATTAGTCAAATTAATCAAAAGATATATGAATCTGGTGGTGTAGTTGGAATGAACTACGCAAATAATAGCCAAACAGTTTCAATGCATAATACATATGGTAATTGGCCGTTATATGGTTCTGAAACAGCTAGTGCTGTACATAGTAGAGGTGTATACAGTACAAGTGGAAGAGATAATTCTATTTTACAGATGTCAGAATATGATAATGATTCTGCGAAAGTAGGATGGGGACATTCAGCTAGTGATGCATGGAGTTTTGTTATTCAAAATGACTTTAATGCAGGTGAATTTGTTTGGACAGGATTTGATTATATTGGAGAACCAACACCTTGGAATGGTGTAGGAACTGGTAGTGTAAGTGGTCAAGGCGCAAAACCTAAATCATCTTTCTTTGGTATTGTTGATACTGCAGGATTCCCTAAAGATACATATTATTTGTATAAGAGTCTTTGGGATGAAAACAGTACTACATTACATTTAATGTCTACATGGAATAATAATGAAATTGTTAAAAATTATAATGGTACAGTAAAAGTTGATGTATTCACTAATGCTGCTAAAGTAGAGTTATATTTAAATGGTGAAAAAGTTGGTGAAGATACAGCAACTAAACATACTACAAATTTAGGGTATACATATCAAACTTTCTCTAATGGTGAATTTTACCCAAGTTTTAATATTAGTTGGGCATCTGGTACATTAAGTGCAAAAGCATATGATGAAGCTGGAAACTTAATCAGTGATACTGAAGGAAGAGATAGTGTATCAACTAATGAAGCTGCTGCTAAATTAGATGCTTATGCTGATAAAACAGAAATTGCAGCTGATGGAAGTAGTTTATCTTATATTACTGTAGATGTAAAAGATGCAAATAGTAATATTGTTGCAGGTGCTAATAATAGAATTGATTTTAGTATTGAGGGTGATGGAAAAATCGTTGGAGTTGATAATGGAAATGCCTCAGATACTGATAGTTATAAAGGAAGTTCAAGAAAAGCTTTTAGTGGAAAAGCTTTAGTAATTGTTCAATCTACAAAGAATGAAGGAGCATTTACACTAACAGCAAGTTCTAGTGGTTTAACTTCATCAAGTGTTACTGTAAATACAAAAAGAGCAACTGTTGAAGGAACTGCTTATTTACAAAGTTATAAGATTTCTAAAAATATGTATGTACCAGTGGGACAAGAACCTCAATTACCACAAACAGTAGAAGGAACTTATAATAATGGTGAAACAAAAGATCTTGCAATTGTGTGGGATAGTTATGATAAATCATTATTAAATGAAGCTGGTGAATTTACAGTTACTGGAAAATTACAAGATAGTGATGCAATTGTATCTGTAACAGTTCATGTAATTGGTGATATTGTTGTGATGGAAGGTTATTCAACAGTAACTAATGTTGGAGTAACACCAAAATTACCTCAAACATTACGAGGTATCTATGAAAATGGTGAATATAGTGAAGCATTCCCAGTAACTTGGGATATTCCTGAAAATGCATTTGATAATGAGGGAATTGTAACAATTACTGGAGCAGCTAGTGTTTTAGAAGATAGTAAGGATGTAAAAGCAACTGTACGAGTAGAACCAAGGGCTGATGAATCTACTAATATCGCATCTAAAAATTATGCTGATGCTCCATCATTTACTAATGGTAAAATGCAAAATGGAGTACCTACAGATCCTTCTACATCTGCAATTAGTGATTCATTACTTAAGTTGAATGATGGAATTACTAATGATAGTAATGATACAAATGCTAGATGGACAAATTGGGCAATTAGAAATGAGAGTCCAGCTACTGATACATATGTTCAGTTAGAATGGCAAAAAGAATATAAAATGCAAAATGTAAAATTATGGCATTTTACAGATAGTGCTTATAGTGTTTTACCAGGTGATGATAATGTTCGTTTTGAATATTATGATAGTGCAACTAATCAATGGATAGAAATTGAGTCTTCTCATATTACACAAGTTTCATACTTAGCTGGAGATACTCCTTATGGATTTATTAATCCTGTTACAACAAGCAAATTAAGAATCTGGATGAAAGCTCCACAAGTAGGTAAGTGTATAGGTTTAACAGAAGTTGAAGTTTATAATTATGTAGAAAAAACACCAGTTAATACAACTGCTAACATTGATGAGTTAAAATTAAATGGTACAGCAATTGAAGAATTTGAAGGTTTTGAAGGATATGATGAACAAACAAAAACTTATACTGTTAATTTAGGAAATAATGATTATCCAAGTGTTGAGGCTTTAGCTAACAATAATGAAGCAATTACAATTCTACCAGTTTATGAAAATGAAGTTAAAATTATTGTTAGATCTGAAGATGGTAACACTACAGAAACTTACAAAGTTAAATTTATTAAGGATACTTCACCAGTAGTTGATAAAGAAGAATTAACAAATTATGTGACTAGCCAAGAAATTACAACTGCAATTAATTCAGAAGATAAATATACAGTTTCTTCATATCAAGCTTTCAAAAACGCATATGATCATGCTGTTAATATGTTAAATAATGATACTGCAACACAAGAAGAAGTTGACAGTGCATATCAAGATTTACAAACTGCTTATACTAATTTAAAAGTTGTTTCAGTAGAAGAGGAAACAAATAAGTTAGCATTACAAATCGCTATTGAAATGGCAGAAAATGCAAGTTTAGAAAATGTAGTACCAGCAGTAGTAGAAGAATTCAATGCAGCATTAGAAAATGCTCAAACTATTTATGCTAATGCAAGAGCAACACAAGAAGAAGTAGATAATGCATTTGCTAGATTAGCAAATGCGATGCATATGTTAGAATTCTTTAAAGGAAATAAAGAATTATTACAAAAACAAGTAGATTTAATTAATGATTTAGAAT